>Ga0265300_10000190_pt1 | contig 67167 bp, 122 predicted proteins | sample AusTroGonzalo_MG_FD_193482 | JGI IMG/M metagenome (GOLD analysis project Ga0265300, IMG submission 193482) | Bovine rumen microbial communities from tropical cattle in Woodstock, Queensland, Australia - Gonzalo_03 | ecosystem: Host-associated > Mammals > Digestive system > Stomach > Rumen ... | reverse complement strand
ATCTTACGATAGACATTAAACATCCTCTGGCGAGCCGAGACGACATATTTCTTATACTTGTTCAGATAATAACGAAGAGTAAACATGTAGTTCACAAATTCATGTTTATCCGTACCGTAGAAAATTGTCGCTGACGATTTCAAGTTTCGCGGGATATGTAAAATAGCGACTTTTCTTCCGTTAATGTCACACCTTACATAATAATCGCCAGGATATGCATCTTTCGTATTAATCGGATATTCAGACTGGTATTCGACGAAATCACAATCTTTACCGAGAATTTCAGAACATGTTTTTCTAAAAGAATCAGGCGTAATCATAATTTAGGTTCTCCCAAAATATTCAAAATATCTTTTCATACAGTTAGTAAGTCTTTTCTGTGTACTTTTACTAAATGTTTCGTAATATTTTAACTCTTCTTCTTTTGTCTTTTTACGATAGATTGTTAGTTCTAGTATATATTCGCCAGTAGCTATCGCAACGATAATAGGACTAATAATAATACAGAATACATCCAGAACTATTTTTTCGCTGATATTTTTAACACTCTTATCAGGAATGACAATACAAGCTAGTAAAATAACAGAAACGGCACAGTAAATTATTAAAACTGTCATCATCGCTTATTTACCATAATTATTTAGAGTGATTTTTCTTACGTCACAATAACGAAATACTTTTATTTGACGAGGATCATGTCTATTATAAAATCTATTTGTACCGCCGATACCGAAAACAACTTCTTGTTCCCAATCCTTTACAGAAAGTAATTCACAACGATTACCGCTGTATTTGGGACAAATCTGATATGTATCTGGTTCAGGTTCAGGTTCATACCAATATACGATGCCGCATACAACGCCTACTAAAAGTATTGAAGTGATATAAACAGCTTTCCATTCAGAAAGATGTTCAATGACTGGTCTGAAAAGACGGTACAAATAGTTTTTCATAAGCTAATGATTGTCGTTGTCGATGATAATCTTTGTTTCCGGACAAAATACGAACTTGAAGAGCGCTTCAGGATTATCGATGAAGCCTGCAAGCAAGTGACAATTGGAATCGACACTCTGATGGTCGATATAACCGACCATCTCTTCTACCGATTCCGGAATTTCAAGAGTAATCTGCTTGGTAGCGAAATAATCGATAACGGCCTGACGCTTTTCAGGTTCATAATCCATGCCTGTGTCCTTGATAGCTACGAGCCAGTAGTCAAGCAAAGAATACGGAGTGTCCAAAACATCGTAACCCCATCCGTATTCACCTTCGCCATGAGCGATAAGAGTCTGCGGGGCAGGATTGAGGTTTTCACATGCGCTAGCGCAAGGGAAGCAGATTGTATGTTCAGAAGAACTGTTTGTTTCAAAAACGTTAGGTCTAATTGTTTTCATGATTATTTCCTTTTTATTTAATTGCTATGGCCTTGATTTCCTTTATGTATTCGAACTCGTCGCATTGGTCGTTGTCACTAATATTCTTGAAATACAGTCCTGTATATTTGCTTTCTAGTAATACAGCGTCTTTCCAAACACCGTCTACCTTATTATCGTTTTCATGTCCCCAGGTAATTTCATAATGAATATCCGGGTTTGGTTTGGCATTAGTCACTTCCTCGACATACGCTCTAGCTAGCATTTTAGCCGTACGCATGACTTCTCTATATATCGGACGACTCATATTGTCAGTTTTGCCTGACACGCCCAGCATATTCTTGGCTTCAGCAAAAAAGTTATGTTTGTTTGTATTCATGATTATTTAATATAGCAAATGAATGTCTGTTTGTAAACCCTACCAGCCCTTGATAGATAGCTTAAACAAGTCCCTAATATTTTCTGTTCCGTCGAAGCTATGCCTCATGTCGAGCGGAGCCGTACTCATTCGGCAAACTTTCATATTGGGAACGTCAATAAACATTGTACAGCATGTAATATTGTACATATCGTCATGAACCTGAGTATCGGAACCCTGATATAAGGTTTTCCATGTTCCGTCATTTACGCCGATAAGAGACTGCGGATCTACCTGTTTAATTCCTAAATCGTCAAATGAAATAGTATTAAATTCGAATACAAGAATCGGTAAAGACTTCTTAAGCCATTCGATATTTTCCATTATCTTATCATATTCTTTTTCTAAAAGATTATGACCACGACGTAAATCCTTATAACCGAGAACGATAATCTTTCTGTTACGGACGAACGGAATATCAGCTTCGGTAAACAAACCGGCAATTACATGAATAATTACGTTATTACCGAGCATATCGATAATTTTCAAATCGTCCATATTAGAAGAATCTGTCATAGATACACCGATACCGTTAACAAGCTTTTCGTTGACAAACTTTAACAACAAGTCCTTATTCTTATAAAGATGTTTCTGGTTTACGGTAATATTAGAAATAACGCCCTGTTTTTTCAAAAGTTCAAGGAACCAGACCAGGTCAGGATGTTCAAATATATTTCCGCCGCCGATTGCGACTTCTGTACCAGGCTGCAAAGTCTTAATCATCGGCTCAATCTGTCGAAGATTTCCGTTTATGCCTTTTACGGTAGAATTCTCGTGGCAATAGATACAGCCACCGTCACAGCGGTCGGTAATCTTTATGTCGAAATTCTCAGGAAATTCATAAGTCAGATGGTCTGTTTCTACATCAACCCAACGATTTACACGTTTGCCGTCTGGACCTATTTCATTGATATAATATCCGGTTTCCTTAACTTTCGTACCGTCTGCATAAAGGATCGTACGGTGATTGCCATTTACATAGCTTCCGAGAATTTCTTTATTGTCTGTAAAAATTTTTATCGCTTCGTCTTGTTTCATCTTACTTTCCTGGTAAGTCTTCAATACTTATTAAAGTTTTGGTATTTTCAATCCACATTTTTACATTTGCCGGGACTTTATTAAAAAGAATATCTTTCATATAACATACTACGGTGCCGTTAATTTTGAGATAAACATCATCGGCTGCATCAGTATGAGCATAAAAGAGCCATGATTGTTCATGACAAGAACCTAAATATCGAGTACCGTATACTCGTATTGCTTGTTTAAAACAGTTTCTGTCAACCCATGGTGTAAATATTTCATCAATTACTTCAAGATTAATGTAACATATTATCTGTTCTTTTTTGCTACAATCATCTATGAACCCGACATAAACATTTTTGTCTACTGTCATTTAAATAATTCCGGATGATTATCCTTGATATATTCGTACTGGTTTACCTGTTTAACGAAAGCTTTAGACATTTCGTTGAGATACCATGCACGGTTAACTAATTCGTCCTTGGAAGAATTATTCTGCTTAATATCTGCAAGCGGAACCATGGCAAAATTCTTTTCAAAATAATCCGGATGAACCTTCATTACCGTATCGAGCTTCATGTAAAGCTCATCATAATGAGTCTTCAACGTATTGATACGGTTGTTGATAGTTTCAAGGTCTGCGGCACGGCGTGCCATTGCTTCGTTTAAATTATCCATTTTTCTCTCCATCGAGATTGTCGATTACTTTTTCTAAATACTTGTTGTGTGCTTTCGTACATAACTCAAACGGCGTCATTTTCATCAGCTGTTCCTTATAGCGGTGACATTGCCATGCCGTCTTAAATACAGGGCTGTCCTCTATATAGATAGAATTCCTGTCATATAGAATTTCAACCTTGATATAGTATCTAAAGAAATGCCAAAAACCATTAACCTCATGTATCTTAATAAAGATAGTAAAGTTTTCAGGAATATTGTTGTAAAAATATTTTTGTAAGTCAAACGTATCGTCACAAATAGCAATCTTTGTTTTCCTTTGAATAATCTTAAACATAAGGAAAATAAAAAATGCAATTAATACAGCTTCGACATCATTGAAAAATCCTGCATCAATTAGGTCTAATATCGTCGAGGTCATTTATGACTCCTTCCATATAAACGTTATAAGCTGCTGTTGTAAGTTTCTTAAAATCAGTATTCATGATTTTCTTCTTGACTCGCTTGATAGCTAGAAAACTATTTAAAGATTCTTCGAAATTAAATACCGGTGCATTGCTATAATAAACATTGATTAAAAGAATCGGCGCAGTTTTATCATCGTTGAGTCTTGTATCGAAACAGATTTCAAGCTCATTAGGAACTTGACACCCAAGTTTTAACTGTAGATACCACCTTGTAAGCTCATCCCATAAGACAAGAGTACGTTCCTTAACATGCACACGGGACAAACGAACCAAGGATGAACCTAATAGATAAAGACTAACACCCATCATAACTAGTGACATTAAATCCGCATAAAATCCATCGTACATAGTTTAGCCCTCGATTGAATTGAACGTAGATTCGATATAATTATTATAGGCGTCGATGCAGAGCTGTTTTACGTCGGATTTTAAAACCTTTTCCTTGAACTTCTTTGCTTTCCATCCGAAAATAAAGCTGACATCCTTTCCGAACGGATAATATACCCATTTACCGTCACCGTAATCGTATGTTACAGTAATATTGATTCTATAGCTCGGCTTTAAGACACGGGGATGCCAGTCATAGTCGACATCGATTTTGTAGCTGTTCGGAAGAGACTGAAAATGATCAACAGCCCAGACTCTAAGTTTCTGCACTATACTGTTGACTTCATGGTCCGTATGATCAATATACATGGCAATAAGACCAACTGAATTAACGATACAGCTTATAGTGATCAGAATATCTTTCCATTCCATTATGCTTACTCCTTGTGATCTTCGGCATATTCATCGGCCGTATTATAATGTTTCCAGTAAGTGATATGGTGTTTTCCAGACCATGTACTTTCGCAAATAAGGTTATCCTTGAGCTTTGCAAGTACCTTTTCCTTATTTTCCTTTTCGTCAAGCTCGAGATGAGCTATGTCCCAACGCGGAAACTGAAGCCAGTCTCGCCAAGAAAGTTCCTTATGTTCAGGTTCTTTCTTCTTTACCGGTTCGGTCACATCAGACGTGTGTTTAAGTTCTACTTCAGTAATTTTCATATTATTCCTTGGTTATAGACATAATATAATAAAAACCAGGCATTTTGTCAATGCCTGGTTCATGGTTTTATTTAATGAAATATTAATCGATTGTAAACACCTTCGGCTTAGCAGCTTCTGCGACCGGAATAGTGATTCGCAACAGTCCGTTTTCGACATGAGGCTTCAAGTTGTCAATATCCAGATTACTAGGAACTCGGAGGCTGCAATGCTTTGTTGTCTTGATGAGCTTTTCGAAGACCTTGCGCTTTTCGGCGGCAGCCTTTTCTTCTTCTGTAAGTTCCTTTTCCTTGACGTCGATAACGAGATAGTTTACTCCGTCCTTGACTTCAGCGGAGACCGTTACGTCTTCCTTAGTCTTGCCCGGGATTGCGAGTTCGACGATATTCGTACCGTCTTCTTCTTCATAAAGGTTAATCGGCAAAGATACCTTGCGATTGGCTGTGTCCTGTACGAAGCCCTGGCGCTGAATGAACGGGTAAAAGAGTGCGTCGATAATATTATACATGTTTTCCATGATTTTATTCCTTTAGAGACCTTACGTGTCTCATTTCGTCACTTGATGAACAATCCTCGGTCCAAATTCGTAACCGATTCTTCGACGGTAGTGACAAATCCGTCAAACTTTTTCCGTATTTGCTATATTTATAAACCATACGAGATAATTTTTGTAAATATAGCAATTTTCACGGAATTGTCAACCCTACTTGCTAGGTTCTTGCATTACGGCGCCGGTATGGACGTTAATATCCCAATACTGCATAGCGTTACGGAACCATTCGACCTGTTCCAAGGAAATCGGAGCGTAACGGTGATAGTCAATACCCAAATCGAAACCGTTAGTCTTAGCGAATGCACGACCGTGAATATGACCGAACAGGGTGATATACTTCCCAGCGCCGAACTTCTTGTCAGCGTCCTTGACATACGGCGTAATCGGCTCATGGACACAAAGATAGTTCAGCTTGTTTTCCGTGAACGTGTAGAAATCTACAAATTCGACATTTTCCAAGCCCTTGGCAAGTTTCTTGTACTTGTCGTAATCCCTACGTTCATAGTTACCACATACCCAGATGAGTTTCTTGAAATTCAAGTTATTGATAATGTCCTTGCATTTCTCGAGCTCACCGAAGTCACCGCAATGAACGACCGTATCTTGCATAGTGACGTTCTTATTCCAGTTAGAAATCATTTCCAAATCCATCTCGTCGACATTGACGAACGGACGACGAGAATAATTCAGAGTACGTTCCTGGCTAAAATGGGTATCGGAAGTAAAATACATCGTTCCTTTACGGTTGAGGGCGTCGACCGCATTCTTCAAGGTCTTATAGAGAGTGGATTCGTATTTCTTACCATTTTCCTTAAGACGGACTGCGATGTAATTGTTATGTTCTGCTTCCTTAGGCCAGCCAAAGAAGGTATTCGGTTTCTTGAACCATTCGCCGAATTCAATATTTGTAGTACGGGCCGGATGTTCCTTGCTTCTCGGAATCCAGAAAACGATGGCGCTTGCCGTAGACATCGCTGTATGTTCCCACCATGTCTGCTGTGCTAAAGCGTCCGTGCCGACGATTTTTTGATAGTTGGCATTTGTAGGAGTAAGGACTGTGCCTTTGAAACCTATCTTTTCCAATAAGTCATAGGCTTCATATCTCCAGTCTTCTTCATAGTTCTTTCTAGGACATGGACCGGCTAGGAAGATAGAATTTTTACAGTTCTTTATTTCATTGAACTTTCCTTTTGTATTACACGGTGTCAGGATCTTGAAACCGTAGTCTATTTTCTTTTCATTGAGTACAAAATTAGGTACTCTCTTGTCTAGGTATGCTTTTATTTTTTCCATATGTTTATCTCTTTAGTTAAAAGTCATAGTATTTATTATTCTCTTCTTTTGGACAATGCGAGCGGACATGTTAAGCCTAGTAGGTAATACTAGACTTTCTTATTCACACTTTTGGCATAAAGCTTCGCGTGTCAGTCAGAAGGACTTATAGGTATGCTTACGGGTCGGTCATCCTGTACTCCGGCTATATCATACCAGGCCATGGCGGCTAAGTGTACGGTTTGCTAGACCGTACTTCGATAATCGGTTCGTCACCCGATACGAAACCTTACGTACCGAGTCAGTGATATACCTCGATTCTGGGTATATGACGGCTCACCCTCTACCGACAGTTCCATTGGGTTGGTCTTCGTTCCGAGGAATAAGTCTTTATGATGTCGAATCAAATATAGTAAAAAATAAAACGCTAACGAAAATTAGCGTTTTTATCTGGATTTTTCAGTAATTAATTGTTGAATTCCGGTAGTCGTCCCGGTTTCCATGACGTTACGTCTATTCCGTCTATATCGTAGACGGTTTTTCTTTTTGTTACTGGCATATTCCTGAGAATGGTCTCTATTTGCTTGTCGGTATGTTCATCAGAGTCGAAATCTGTTCCCATCAGTTCGTCGGCTATATACCTGTAGTATTCAGCTGTACGCTTATCGCCGCGACGGTTTTTGCCGAGATACGGCTCGACAGATATATATTCCGGCGGGATTGCGCCGTTGAACTTTTCCACATATACTCTGCCTTCCCTGCTGTCCATCGCCGGTTCGCCTGGCTTGGCGGTCACGCTTGGCATTGTCCTGCCCTTGGGCCAGTATTCCCTTTCGTGCGATAAATAGAAATCTACCGGCATTGTTATCTTCAAGAGAACCTTTTCATCGTCGGGTACGGTCTTGAGCACCGGGATATAGTCCATGTTGCCGGAAAGCCATATGCCCGGTTTCATTCTGCCGTGATCTGCCGTATTCTTGCCTGTATGCCCTATCGTCGGATCCAGACCGTAACGCAATGTGCTCTCGAGGTATTTTCTTTCTGTGATATGGTACCGTATTATGCTATTCTTGCGTTCGACGATATAGCCCATGGATTCAAGCAATGATTTTGCTTCGCCTATGAACATAGCTACCCGATTACTTGTACCAGTCGTCGGACGGAGGTTCTTCTCCGATTGACCAACCTAGCACGTCTTCCCATTCTTCATAAGAACTAGGAACGAAATAGATTGCATCTTCGTTGACGGTTTCTTTGAGTTTTTCAAGAACCTCTTGGTATGCAGCTCTAGGACCATAGCTACGGGCATAGTCAAAATCATACCAGTTAAACAGTTTTTTAAGGTATACGAAGTCATAATCTTCTGTTACTGGCTCGATATTTTCTTTGACGAACCTAATTCCGGCACTTTCAAGAACCTTTTTCGCTGTTTCGACATTCATCTTACATTTTGTTCTTTCTTCGAGTTCGGTACCTTCTTTTTTCGCAATCATATTATCGAGAACATCGGAAAGTTGTTCGAAAATCTCAGACCAATTGTCGAAATACGGAATTGTATTAATAACGGCATTTTCATTATCGTTAATTTGATCCCAATGTGATTGGTTATTGACCGGTAAATGAATATCGTCGTCAATCATGACTACTTGTAAATCGATATTGGAAACATCTTCAGCTCTTTTTGCACGCATAATCGGCTTAATACATATTCTCCACCAATGTAAGCCGTTTTTAGTCTTTGTAGGAATAGTCAAATCATAATAAGTATTATTATGTGTATCTATCGACGTTCCGAAATAAGTAAAGTTTCTAATTAGCGGTATATTTTTTGCGGCTTTTTTCGCGTCTAAAAACTGGTCGTCAAGCCAATGTATCGGATTAAAATTTTCCATAGTTTCCTCTTTTTTATTATTTATAAGAAAACCCGGCTTTTACACCGGGTTTAAGGTACTATGAATCAGAAAATCTTATGGACAATATAAAATTGAAGGGTTATCAGGGTGGATGTCGAAACATTTCATCCAGAATTCGTTTTCTAAGCAATACTTTCTCCATTCCTTTTCGAGAGCGTCGAAAGAGACGATATTGGCATGAACGATGTTCTTGTTCTTGTCAATCTTGTCCACTTTGACGTTATCTGCAAATTTCTTACAGATTTCGGCGAAATCCTTGGTCTTTTTAAGATACTTACCAGTCATGCTGAAATGAAGCATTTCCGGTTCGAACTTAACCTGAGGAAGCGGTGCCGTAATCAAGTTCTTCTTTGTATATTCTTCCCAAAGTGATTTAAAAACAGCCTTGTTGAACGGCTTGCAATGAATATGCTTACCGGACTTAGAAGGAAGAGTAAAGAATGAACGAGCAAGATAAGCCTTTTTTGCATCTTCGTCAGAAAGAGTCAGAATCGGCACAGGATGCTTCCAGTTCTTGAGATTTGACCTATGAGGTTCGCACTTTAAAACCATATCGATAATATCGTTCTCAAAAGGAAGATATTCGGCATCGAGGTCTAAGAGCCATACCTTTTTCTTGCGTGCCTGACACACACCGCCGTTCGCAGAGGCGACAAGGTGATACGGCGAGCTGTAGGTGCCTCCAGACTCCACCTGGGTCGCAATATCCTTTAACATGCGTAAAGATATGTTCTTGTAATTACGCTTGTTAAGACGCACGTATGCGCGAACATTGAAGACGTCGCAGAGTGTGGTGATTTCATGCTTGAGTTCTTTAAGCTTATCCGATGAATGAATAAGATAGTCCTTGAGAGAACGGCTGTGCATGTTGCCATGATAGGCCGGATCTGGAACACCGTCGGTCATAGGGTCGTCAGACTGGCGGCGAAGTAACTGAATATACCAAACGTCGTCGTCGTTACGAGTCCCGTCAAGTTCATCGTCGATACGCTGATTGTCAAGCCATTCGCAGATTAAATCAAAATTGTCTACCATCTTTACTCCTTATCAATGAAGTCTTTTATAATAACTATATAGAGTATTCCAGAAGGAATAAGAACATGTCCTAAAAGTAAAAGAACGCCTTTTAATGTATCTGTGACACTATCTTTATCCAATGTATCTAAATATGGGATTGTTACATCATTTAAAATGACAAATGTTGAAATGATAAACAATACAGCCAATATTTTTGCATAAAGTTTCATTATATATCCTTTTTAAACATATCTGGGCGTAAAATGTAATCAATGTAGTCTTGCATTCGTAAATTGACCATAGTAAGACGACCTGCTTCTTTATTAATAATATCATAAACAGTTTTTAGGTCAGTTTCGATTGCTTTTTTAAGTTTTACCCAAATTCTATCATACTGCTTGGCAGTTGAATGATACAAGTCGATAGTACACCTTTTATCAGTTTTTGTAATATACTTATAAACGGCACATCCATCGCCGATTACATCAAACTGGCCGATACAAACGCGTTCTTCAAGTTCTTGATAATAACGTGCCGGCAAGCAGTTTTCCAACTTAATATCTTTAATAACCAGGTCATTACGCTTGGTCAGCATAAGCATTGGGTATTCAGATTCGATAAAATCCTTAAATTCTTTATGAGTAATAACTTCTGAATTTGCTGGAATATCGTAATGCATATTTAACTCCTTAATTTTTTACTAATATAGTAAATCATGATTGTCTTGTAAACCCGTTTGTATAATAAAAAACGGGAACCGTTGCCGGCTCCCGTTTCCACTCAACCTAAGGAAACAAACTTAGTGGTTGCTGAGGTATTCGTTAACGACATCCTGGAATTCGGTATCGATAACGGCGTTGCTGACAGCTGCTGCCGGCTTAGAACGACCGACGAGTTCTGCAACTTCACGCTTGGATTCCATACGGAACTGAGTCGTCTGGACTTCCTTTTCGATTTCAGCGATCATTTCATTGCAATCAACGCCGAAGTCGCCGATAACGTTGCGGTCGCACATCTTGAGAGTATCGATCTGAACGTTGAGAGCAGTGAGCTTGGCTTCGATGAGAGCCTTGTTCGTATCGATATTCTTGAGAGTGTCGCGAACCTTGATGCATTGCTGTTCGGTGTTCTTCCAAGCAGTTTCAATAGTGTCACGAGCAGTCTTCATGCCCTTGTACGTAATGTACTTGATCTTTGCTTCGTCGAGCTTAGCAGAATCGGTCTTGCTAGCTTCGATGAGAGATTCGTAAGAACGCTTGTTAGCAACGGTCTGAGCATCGAGTTCTTCGAACTTAGCCTTGAGTTCCTTTGCGTTCGTGAGCATGTCTTCTGCAGACTTGATGTAACGTTCTGCATTCTTGTTGTACTGGTAACGGATTTCTTCAATCTTATCCTTAGTGGAGATAAGAGAGTTGAGGCCGCGCTGAGACTTGTGGAAGAGAACGGAGAAGAAGTTGAACTTCATAATGATTTTTCCTTTTGTTAAAAGAGTGAGGTTTGTTTTGTTTATGCCTATAATATAGTAATAAGTATAAGACTTGTAAACCCCTTTTTATAAAAAAATTTTTTATTCGCCAAGAAGAATGATTCCACCTTCTTTATTCTGGAAACTTACGACTGTACCGCCGCGATGGTTCAGAATAGAGAAGTTTGTGATACCTTCAGCCTTCAAAAGTTCGGAAATAACCGCATTGTACTTCATCGGCTGTTCTTGTTCGGATTCCATCTTGATAAGAGTGGAAATAAGAGAATTGAGTTTCTTTTCATCCATAATGTACTCTTTTTATTAATATCTACCTTTAGTAAGCTTTAACTGTGATAAATTGATGCTTTCTCGTAATTCTTTTAAAGCCTTAGTTTTAGCTGAAAGAATTTCCAAATCTTCAAGCATCTTATCTTTAATATATGCTTGTAGATTCTTATGAGTGACATACGTTTCTCGCCAGTCTTTGATAGGCTTTGTATCTGTATCGAGGTCAATACAGTCATACATATATCCGACTTGACGAGTAACAGTATATTGGTTATAATTTTCGTAATTTTCTTCGAAAATCATTAACGGATGCTTATAGTCAAAATGCTTTCCGCATTCACGAGGGGCTTGAACAGTCGGATCCATAATAGCAATACCTTGACCGTAAATACGTTCGTCACATCTATGTATCTGTGTATCATCCAAGCCTAAATCAAGATATTCTTTCCAGGATTCGCTTACTTCATCATCATAATAAGGTTCATCAGGTTCAGATATTTTAATATATACCTGAAACCTGGTACCTTTCAGAGCTTCTTTAACGTTCTTAGCCGTTGTAAGAATAAGTTCATTTTCTTTCAGATAAGACATAATTACTCAATATGTTCAGCTGTAAGGAAATTAGCGTAATGAGGGTCAAAATACGGAATACGAATAATGTCAGTCTTGAACTTGTTGCTGCGATACATCTTCATAATCATATCATAATGCGGACCATGAACACCCTTACGGATGAGTTCATTAACTTCATGATAAGTAAATCCGAGCTTATCTTCATCGCTAAGCAGCTGAAGCCCATCAATCGGAGTCTTGTGAACCAGGTCATGAGGAAGACCAAGGTCATCACCGATTTCCATTACTTCTTCAGTAGTCAAATGGCTAAGCGGAGCAAGTGAACCAGCAGAGTCACCATAAAGTGTCGCATAACCTACAGCATCTTCCGATAAGTTGGATGTATTCATAACGATAGCGTTGATAGTCTGACCATAAGCATAGAGAGTGCTCATACGGAGACGAGCCGGAAGATTGGTACGAGCAGCGTCCGACTGATAGAAACCAGGAATAGCTGCACCGATTTCACGGAATGCTTCGCTGATATTGACAATATCATGATCAATTCCGAGATGGTCGACAACCTTGAAGGAGTCAGATATGTCCTTCTGGTCACCGTTCGGCATCAAAAGACCGAATACGTTTTCTTTACCAAGAGCAGCTACACATATGGCTGCGACTACGGTACTGTCCTTACCACCCGAAATACCGACAATAACTTTCTTGCCATTGATTTCCGCGGTCTTTTCTTTAACCCAATTAATAACGTTTGCTGTAAGTTGATTCATTATTTTACCTTTAATTAAACTTTGTATTAACAAAGATAGAAAGCGTATTACAATCCAAATGTAAACTTATTTTTTACGTTCTTCTGGTTTTTTCACTTCGAAATAACGCATATCGATAAGACGCTTGCGTAAGTCATTGAGGGTATCACGTTCCTTAACTACAACACCGCCGACCAATGTGATACCGAGAATGGTCAGAATTGTTTTGATAAATTTATTCATTTTTTGTCCTTTTGAAATCTGGGCACAAATATAGAAATTTTTTCGATTTTGTAAACTAATATGAGAATAACTGCCGAAATTCATTCGTAAGAAAACTGAATTTATATTTCAGTTCTTTCATCGCCTTCGCCCAGTCCTTATAAGTATCATGCCTCTTGATATGAATAGCATATTTAGGCACTTGGTCAAAACCAACATTGCATTCGCTAAATTCCCAGTATTTCGAATTTATAAACATCTGCTTGATAATTGGCTTCTGTTCGAAAACGATATAAGCAGACGAATATGCCGGACTTTCACAACCGTCGACGTAGACTTCATCGATTGCATGGCCAGCACAGCAGAAATAGGTTTTAATTCCGTGAGAATTACAACGCATAACAACATCGGCGATATGTTCGTCGATTATTACGAAATCTTTGAATTCTTCTTCATGAATAATGAAATTACCAAAAGTGGTATACATGTATTCTTGAGTTTTAAAATTCACTAACGGACCAGGAAGATTGACCCATTTAAGCTCGGTAGTTGTCATTTGAGTAATTCCGTAAATTTGTCAGCCAGAATCTTGGCGTCGGAACGAGTTTCTACTTTCTTTTCACCGGATTTTTTCAAATCCGAAAGATAAGGATCGTTATTGACATATTCCTTAATCGAATTGCAGATAGCGTCGACTTCAATACCGATAAGCCTGGTACGTTCGCCTAGTTCTTTGATTTCGTCGCGTTCTGCGCCTAATTCGCGTTCAAGACTATATGCTTTGCAAAAATCATAAAATTGTTTACTAGTCATCATTTCTGTTGCTCCTTTATCTTATCGTGATAAAGCCAATAGTTAAGGCTCATTTCAGCCTGTTCATACAGCATTTCGAGACCGTTTACGGCGACTTCACAGAAACGGTTCTCCTTAGCCTTATTGACGAGAGTATCGTCCGCATAGTTAAGGTCATAATACATGAACGGGTCAGTAATAGAACCGAAATGAATGTCGATACCAGACTTAAACGGGATAGTATTGATAATGAGGTCATAGTTTCGCGGAACGAAAGTATCTAAAGGCAAAGTTTTCCGTTCTTTGAAATTGAAATGACGTTCGACATACTTTTCTGTTCGGTTGAAAATATCAACGTTCTTGATTTTCGTACCGTATTTGCCTGCCCCGCACACGGAAAATTCGTTAATTAAGGCGATACGGTCAATCAATGAAGGAACGACGCCGCCATATCCGAGAATGGCTGCACGTTTAATCATCTTGTTCTTCTTGACGAAAGGTTTGGCATATTTCCAGAATGTATTATAGAAAGCCGCGCCTTCGGTAGAAACGCCTTCAAGAGTTCCGTTAGAATTTATAATGACAGTGTTAATAGAACGTTCACAGACTGGACCACTAAGCAGTTTGATAATTTTCTGCTTATACGGAGTAGTGACGTTAAACCCTTTGTATGCGCCAGAATCGACAATAATCTTTACGGTCTGTTCGAAATTCTCAACATCAAAAACATCGTAGTTATAACCACGAGACTCAAAATATTCTTTCGATTTAGAATAACCGATATTATGTCCGATTAGTGCAAAATTGTACATAGTTAAGCCAATTCATTGAGAAGGTTTTCCATTTCCATATTTTCAACAACGATTTCTGGATGTATGCCGTTATCCATTGCTTTCATGAAACGTTCGAGAACGTATAACATATTTGTAAAACTGGAATTCGAAAACTTTTTATAATACAGGTAGTCAACTGTAGATTCTGTATGAGTATTGTCATCATAAATTGAAACTTTAAAATAATCCCAAGCAAATGACATATTCATTACGAAACGTGCAGACTTATGAAGACGATAAAGGCGTTTTTCTAAAACTTCTTCCACCTCGAATAATTTGGAATCAGTAAATGCCTTAAGTATACATTCACGAATAATCTTATATTTGTTAATATCATCCGAACAGCCAAGCCATGAATAAATCGGGCTTTCTGTCTTTTCTTCTACCTTTTTCGGAGGATTCTTGGAATAAGCCTGATAATACTTAGCCTTGGATTTTTCAAATTTTGTCTGAGTCTTAATCATCGGATTACTTCTTTCTGCGAGTAGTTTTACGTTTTGCCGGTTTCTGTGCGGCCTTATCTGCATCAAGCAGTTCGTTCAGCTTTTCTTCTGTACTAGATACGAGATAGTCGTATTCGCTGGCGAGCTTATTGGCCTGTGCGGTTTCTTTCGACATTTTGGACTGGTAGACAATTTCTTCATGGCCTTCGCCAATCAGCCCGTACTTGTACTTGAACATATCAAGCAGTTGCCATGCCAGTTCATATGTCGGAATTAAACTACCGCTAGCCCAGGTAGTAGCATCGCCGATAGACACGAGCTTCGGCTTAGTGATAGAATTGTATTCCATAAATTCTTCCTGGTTATACTTCAGGTTTTTCCAGCGCGGATGCCAGAGATTCCAGATAGAAGGTTCATTTTTATATTGAACAATAAACCAGTCCACATCGTGATACTTGTATGGATAGCTATATTCAGGTCTTGCTTTGGTTTTAACGATTCTAAATTCCATATACTAAATATAAAAAATGGGTCGACGTTTGTCAACCCGTTTTAGTGATTAAACTTCAGGTTTATCGAAGATGTGATAGTTCTTAAATAACTTCTTGAACTCGCTTTCTCGGTCCATTTCGTCACAATGAGTGATTTCCAGAACTTGAGACGAAATACCAGGTACCTTATTGAGTTTATAGTCGTTATCGATACGATTCTTAAGCTCGTTAAGGTCGAGATAACCGTATTTGAAATCTCCCTGGAACTTATTACGGTGATTCATCAGGTCGTCCTTAATATCGCCAGAAATTTCACTACGTTTCGTTTCATCGAACTGACCTGCACCATGTCTAGTCAGATACGGCCTTGTAACATAATGAACGGTCAAGTCGTTAATAAAATACAAATCTTTAGAATCGACTGCGCCGATACCTGTAATAGACGGCGTAGTATGTACATTATCCGGATCGTCGTTCAAAAGAAGTCCTTGACCGTTTTCGAAAATATACTCATCAAAATAAGCAGGAACATTGACAGTGAAATTCACATGATTAAGCATGAACTTACAATCGTCGATGAAATGTTCCATCAAGCCGTCGCTCTCCCAAATTTCTCGTTCTTCCTTGGTCATTTCAAACTTAGGAGCATACCCAGCAAAAGAATCGAAATATTTGGTATTGAAGTAACCGCGGACATACTTGAGATATGTCTTCTGGTTAGTCGGAAATGTTCTTGCGAATTCTTCGAAACCGAGAATATAATTCTTGGAACAACGGAGAATTGTTTCCCAAATGCCCATGCCACAAGAACCGTGTTCTTCGTGATACTTCTGACGATTCTCTTCAATAATCTGGTTAGCCAGAATATCATAAGGAGTAGTCCAGCGACAGAACCTGTGCATGTATATTTTGGGCATAGGCAGCTTCTTGGACAGTTCTTTGTATTCCTTGACGAACTGCATGGGATTTACAATGAAGTCCTTAGAGAAGAACGTAGACGCGCCGTAACACGTACCAGAACCGAAGTGCTTGAACGTAAACACTTCGCCGTTTTTAACGACAGTATGACCACGCTGAGGACCGCCATTGGTAAGGATATTCAGAACCTTACCGTTAGCGTTTTTCGTATAATGGGCTACGACAGTGCCTTTCCCACAGTCGCCATAATTTGCTCCTATGATAATTCTACCCTTCGTCATTGCCTTCGAGTTCTCCGATTGATAAAATTGTTTTGATATAGTTGAATGCTGCGAAGATAATATCTTCGTTATTGCCAAAATTGTTAAATTCTTTGCCGTTTATTACGATACATTTTGGTCTGCTACGAGAAATATAGGAAGTAAATGTTTTAAATTCAACGGCATCATTTACAATATCAAGATAACCAATAATATAGGCATGGTCGGCAATATCCGTTCGACAGTAGACTACATTATTAAAATCGTTGACAATTTCCCAAGAATCAGCGAATATTTTTACATTCAAATTCATTTTTGCTAGTCCAAGCAATTTTTCCTGATTGTCTGTTGCCCATTGGACTGCATCGCTATGGCCAAGTTTATAAAGATTGTCATACATTTTCGTTCAAGCTCTCCAAAGACAAAACGACGTCAAGATAGTTGATTGCGATTCTGACCTTATCAGCAGAATCAGTCTTAAAAGACTTACCTGCGATAACCATAAATTCCGGCTGATAGACGAATGGATAACTACAGTACATTCTAAAATCGCCATTTTTATTGAAATAACCAATTCTTAATTCACCTTCATCACGTTTTGACGCGACAACGTTATTAAAAATCTGATATTTCCTTTTAGACTTTCCAAAAGTAACAGAAATAGGATGCTTGACCCTGTTATTGATTTCGTCTTCAGTTAATCCGAAAACAACTTTAATCTGATCCATATAGAATTTTGTGAGATTGATTTTAGTCATGGTTTAAATATAAGAAAAGGATTGACATTTGTCAACCCTTATTTAATTAGCAATCAGCTATACTAGAATAAAAATCTTTTTCTTCAGTAGAATCAGATTTATCAGATAGCCAATTAATAACACCAGAAGTATCAGTTCTAGTTAATTCTACTCGATTATCCGTATCTAAGGTTTCTTCGATAGGACCTGTTGCCCAGGAAATTACATAATCGTTTTTAACCTGTGTTCCAGAATCTTCGAATAATGCTTTATATGTTTCAGCCTGTAGAATTATAAATTTACCAGAATCCAATTTTACGATATATTCACCTGGATTTACATCTACGAAACTGCCTGATACCGTTTTAAGTTTAATACACCATACCATTCGTCCCCAACGTTGACCAGGTCTAGGAGCTTCACGTGCATCAATCTTGTAATTATCGTCACCTAGCCATTTTATGAACTCAGTGTATGAATATTTATCGTCGGGATATTCATAAAGAACGGCCTCGACATGCGAGACCGCTTCTTTACAACGTTCAGACGTAAACCATTTTGGTTTTTGAACCGTCTTGACCATCATAGACTAACCTACCAGGTAATTGTTCCATCCGGCTTAGTCTTGGTTCCTTCGTTGAGCACAGTAGTCGTGCTACCGTTACGTGCCGCGATTGTTTCGCTAATGCAAGCTTCGATAACATTCGGAAGTGCATCAATCGATGCGACCTTAGCACGGTCACCAAGCAACTGACCGAAAGTATTTTCGATACGGTCCTTGTAGCTACGATAGCAAGTCGAACGATCATCGATAGAAATATGATAAATGTCAAACTTCTTCGATGCTTCATTGTAAAGCTTCTTCGTTTCTACATTGCCCTGGACATGTGCTTCTTCACCAAGGAAACCTTCGACTGCGTGACGTTCGAGAATCGGATTCAACGGTTCGTCACCCATCGTAATGATAATTCCCTTCTTGCCCTGCTTGTCATAGCAGTCAAGCTTAGTCTGCTTAAGGCCGAAAAGCCAAGCCGCAGAATAAGATTCATAGGAATTACCGCCGCCGCCTTTTTCCATGAAGATCTTGTCGATTGCTTCTGCGATACGAACGTCAGATTCAAACTGTGAGGCCTGAACCGGAGCTTCGTCGCATTCCATATCGCCAATACCCATGACCATGAATTCAATATCGTCCTTCTTGTGTTCCTTCAAGAGGTTACACATGATGGTACCGAGTGCTTCAGCAGTACGCTGGCAAGCAGAACCCATAGAACCAGTAACGTCAAGAGCGAGAATAACCGGAAGAGTATTCGGATGTTCTGCACTGTTGGCGCATTCACGGATTACATTCTTCGGAGACATGGATTCATCCAAACGACGACTTGTGAAAGTTTGACCCTTGGTAACAAAACCCATGCTGTCAACACTCTTACCGCGACTAGTCGAATAGCTACGGAAAGAGCTCATATCAAAACTACCGCCACCCATTGGCTTACCTCCTTACTTTGCCTTCTTTGCTGCAACTTTCTTCTTTGCCGGAGCCGGTGCAGCTTCTTCATCTTCATCTACGCCTTCGCCGTCTTCATCTTCGTCGACGCCCGTACCCCAAGAAGCATCGGTGTCGAAATCGAGGTTGAACATATTGGTGAAGTCGAGGCCGTTACCGTTACCACCGCCGAGCATTTGTTGCATCATCATCATCTGACCGAGGCCGCCGAACATGTCGCCACCGTTACCGTTACCGTTGCCACCCATCATGCTCTTCATGACCATGAGCTGGATAAGCTTACCCATAAGGCCCTTGCCCTTGAGACCGGCGTTACCGAAGAGGGAAACGATCTTGCCGTACCAGAAGGTGCTGCCGAGGAATACATGACGTTCCGGAACGATTTCACGGATTTCACTGGTTTCGTAGTCGATGCACTTGATGGACTTGTCTTCGTCGTTTACACGAAGAACACACTTCGGCTTGCCCTGAACGAGAATGACGTCGCCGACATTGACCTTGCTGGTCGGGAGCACGAAGAACAAGTCAGATGCTTCCATGCAGAAGTTAGAGACGTTGGTCAAACGCTTCTGCTTGACATTGTAGGACTTGTACGAACCGTTGCTCGTACGGATTGCAATGCCGCCACTCATGGAAAGAGCGCAAAGACCCTTGTCGATCTTGCCGAACATACCCTTGAATGTGTTACCCATGTTGAAATCGAAATTGAACATATTATGTTTTCCTTTTTTGTTAATTGTTAATATCTTCTTTTTTCAACCAGTTAATTACCTGGAGGTTTTCATTGCCCGTATCATCTTCAACGGGTTCATAAAGTTCTTTGAATGTATCATCTGGCATGGCGTAGAATTGTCCGTTAATTCCCTTAACGATCCAGTCGCCTTCATAAGCGTCATGAGTGCCAGTCGATGTAGTGATTGTCACCGCAACACGATAATTATCAAAAACACGATGATAACTATCAAAAAAATCTTGATGCTTTAAATCAATATTGCCGTTTCCCCATGCAAGAATTTCACTATAATTATAACGCGAAATACGCATTGCTTCGACGACAATAGGTTTCTTACGATATTTTGGAATTGTCATTGTTTTTTCCATTATTCTTTTAACCTTTATAATATAGTAAAAAAGACCGCTTTTGTAAGCGGCCTAAAGTAAAAATATTTCGCAAATTTTAATTAATTTACATTAACTAAAATACGACAAAAACAAGCCGCATGACTGTGACCTGTTTGATGATGAAATGTCGTACTTAAAATTAATCATTCTTATTACCTGTATTATATATAACGGCAATAGGATAAAAGTTGCAAAACTAGAAATTATTTTAAGTCGCCTAAAATTCTGCTGAAAACTTTGTAATTCGTATCGTCACGGCCGCAATAAACTGCAAATTCGATATGTCTGAACTTATACAGATATTTTTCGGTAATGATGTCTTTATATGCCTTAGCGACAACTTCCGGCGGATTCTTAAACGCACCGCAACCAAATGCACCGAGAATTACAGTATCGTCACCGTGATATAATGCACAGTTGAGAATCTTATCTGCACGCTTCTTATGGATTTCATAAAGCTCTTCATTAGAAACCTTGATACCTTCACCATTTTCATGATTGTAGGCGTTGGCCGGAGTTTCGCGAAGATTCGGAGCCGCACAAGTAATGACATCGACATGCTTACGCTGGTAAAGACCAGTATAAGAATCAGATTTAATAATTACTACGCCAGGAGTAAAGATGATGTCGTCATTGTGTAACGGAGTTCCGGATCTTCTATGCGGTTCATAGAAATGTTCCATTGCCCAAGGAGTATTTAGGCATTCATAAAGTGTAGAACAGCGGCAGAGACATTCTTCCTGTGCGTTTGAACCCTTATCGACACCACCACCTGGATTTGTAGCAGATGCAAAATTCAAAACGGCGACTTTTGACCCGCCGTATTGACGAGCTGCATTAAATGAACCATTCTTGGTAACGACAATATCTGCTTTTCCGAAATAACTCGGATGATCTTCTGGCTTCATGTCAAATTCCATACGACCGGAATAAAAATTCTGATGCGTTTTAGAATACTTTACAAATTCCTGAAGTTGGTCATCATTCGCAATTTGTTTTAATGTGTCTCTAAAAACTTTAATGTTGTCTTCTTTAATACTCATAATGTAGCCTGCATATTGAATAAAATTGTTTTTAGATTTATTTTTAATAACTTATCAGAAATAAGCTCGTTCATTCCTTCAAGACGGTCATACATTTCATCCCAGAAATTTTTATACAGGGTCGGATAACGATGACTGATAGATGATTTTTTCTCTTTAGTTTCATAAAGATAAAAACTGCTATAAAAATCTTCGACATCATGAATAAACGAGTTTTTCATTCGTGCTAAATAATCATATTCATCTTTTGAATGTACTCTTATATCGACACCGAAAAAATCAACTAATGAATTTAATTCTGGATAGTCATGCTCAAAAAGCAATTCATTATATTGGTCTAATATCGATTTTTTCATTATCTAGCCCTGCACGTTATAAAATCGATTTCTTCCTTAGAAAGCTTATACGTTAAATTGTTATTTAAAGAATCCAATAAACGTTTACAAGTACGTTTCAAATTTTCTGAACGATATTTCATGTTGTCATAATAATTATATTTACTACCGTACGACATAATATCATCTTCAGTGGAACGATAATCTGTAATGTAATAATCGATACGTTCTTTGGTCCACTTTAAGTTTTCTATTTCTTTTTGGTTACATAGTTTAATTTCGATTCCGTAGAGCTTAATCTTATCGATTATCGGATGATCATGTTCAAATAATAACCAATTAAAACTTTCAATAATAGATTTTAATTTAGATTTTTCCGGCGTATCAGGTTCAGTTTCTTGCTTGTTAGATAACCAGTAAGAATCGCCTCTATAATTATAATGCGCTATAGACATAATAACCTACCTGAAAACCATGGGTTTAGATGGAATAGCCTTTAAATCGCGACCGTTTGTATATTTGGGTTTATATACTGCCGGTTCCGGTGCAGTTTTTTCTTCCGGCTTGTTATACGGAGTATAGATTCCGATATTTTCCATGAAATATTCATGGATAGATTCTTCAAAAACCAGAACCTTAGCTCGAAGATTTTCTTTATCATAGACTCTATTCGCGTCTGAAACTATACAAAGACGAATACAGAAAGTAAGAGCAAGTAAAATTAAGGAACCAATTACGATAACAAACTGCCAATCCCTATGTATAGAATTTGTACTTCTCATTTTAAACTCCTTAATCCAAAAACTTGTTTAAACGGCTAACTGTAGACTTTATTTTCTTAAACGATTCTTCGTTTAATGTTTCACGTTCAGTATTTCGACGCTCTGCATATTTCCATGGGAATGTAAACAGCCATACGAAAAATTCAGTAAATATGAAAAAGCTGTAATAATATTTTGGTGAATTTTCAGTCGCAATAAGAGAAATAAGTCCCATTGTGAAGAAATATATACAGAGAACTAATATAAGGTCAAAAATACGAATATACCAAGGCCTCATGTATTTCTGCATTACATCTTTCTTTAGATAATAATGCTTATAGATAGTTTCAAACCTGTATTCACTGAGATGATACTTTTCATATGCTACAGGTTTTAAATCATCCTGTATATCACTACAATCACAGAACGGCTTGGTACTTTCCTGTTTTTCGTATTCCCTGTTTTCAAACTTCATACCGATAAGATTAAAAACACAGAAAATTATCGATGCCACAATAATAATCTCTGAAATTAAATACCGGCTAATTAATTTTTCCTTGGTTGCCATTTTTTACTCCTAATTTTTCAAAAATTTATTATACTGATTGATCGTCGATTTCGTATTTTCGAGTTTATCTTTCTTCGGCTCAGTTGCCTTGAAAATTATATTATCGATAGAATCAATAATAAAATTGACAAACAACACGATACATGTAATCGAGATATAAATCCATCCGCCGACGGAAACAAGATAAAACAGCCACATATGGAATGTGAACAGTCGTCTTTTCTCATGATGCTTCTGATATTTTTCACTTGCTCTTCCAGCAGCCAATCCGAATACAGTAGATATGATTGCCGAAACAAGCATGGCTTTATAAATCCATGGGAAATGGATTGTAAGATATGAAAGACAATCTGGCGGATTAACGAAAATTGAACCGAGAGAAATAAAATATAGTATAATCATTCCGACAATAGAAAAGATCATACATACCACCGGCCATTCTTTCGAATACGATGAACTGTTTATTTCTTCGTTCGCCCAATCACCAGAAGTTAAATTTTCAGAAGCTGCTTTAAAGAATTCAATCATGGCTTTTCTCCGTTTGCAAACTTTTCAAGAAGTTCCAGTGCCTTATCGTCTTCAAGATAGAAAGGATCCTTACGGCCGTTAAATTCCCATAAATTGTACATAAGCTGACCAAAACGCATATCTGGGAACTGCGTCATGTGAATAGCACGGAGCTTGTCATAAAATTCATAGAGACGATTAGGGTTTCTCATGTTGTTTCCGTATGGTTTACTTTGATTTGTTCCTTAAGTTTGTTAATGACGATAATCATATTGTCAGAATTAACTGGAGCCTTAAGTTTTATTAAAATTTCTTCGGCCAATTCGGTAATATAAGCGTCGTCTGCCCCGTCAGCTTTAGATACAAGACTAGACCAAACCTGAGCTAAGTCATTCAGTCCTTTCGTATTATATTCTGCGGGTATTTTAATCATTATATACACAATATAGAAAAAATGGTCGCTTTTGTAAGCGGCCATTTTAGACTATTTTAAGAGCGAATCAAGTTCTGATTGAAGGTTAGGCTTGGGTTTTTCTACAGGCCGACGTCTATCAAGTATTTCTATAAATTTATTAAACCAAGTCGGACCGTTCTTACATACGGCACACAGGATATCAAGTAACAGAATCGGTGAAAATACGGCAAAAGAAAGTCCGCAGAAACAACATACGAACGATGTAAATCCGAAAATTCTACATGAGATATAGTCGTCTCGCATCCAGGCAGCATAAGTTCTCCACATGCAGATGTCGCCGATAGCAGCCGATATTGCGAACCAATACCAGTATACCGAGAATATGCCATGGATGAATATGGCAGCGGCATTATGTTCTTTATCAGGATGAGAAGATACACCGTCTGTCACTGCAGCACATACGATGAAGAATACGATTTGGAATATGATTACGGCCATGGCAAAGCCGACATTATAATCCTCTTTGAAGAACTGGTCGATTTCTTTTTTAGGCATGAATAACATAGTATTGTTTCCTTTGGTTATTAGTAATACTTTTTCTTCCGTAACAAATCGTCATAACATTTAATAGTGTCTTTATTACTTAAATCCTTCTTAGGCTTTGGTTTTGGTTCAGTATTAAGCCACTTGATAAACTTACGGCCGATTGCTAGAATAATAGAATAGACACCGAAACATAGTTCAAGCGCAAGAACCGGAACATAGGCGGCAAATAAAATACCAGCAGTTCCGAACAATGCACTTAACAATCCGTAAAATCTGACTGCATCATAGTTTTTGTTTTTATAACCTTCACCGGCCTTATACATGCAGACGTCGCCAAGTATATACGAGGCAATAAGATACGGCCAGTAATGATGAAAATATGTTGCGTATTCATAAAGCCATTGTACATTAAATGGTTTGCCTTTTAGGAAATCCAGATAAAATACAAGACTAATTAATGTCGTCATAATCTGAAATACGATGACGCCAAAAGCAAAATTCGATGCTTTGTTTTCGTCATAGAATTTAAAGATCCATTGGTTTGATAGAATCATATTGTCTCCTTGGTTTATCATAATATAGCAAAAAAGACCGCTCTTGTAAGCGGCCTTTTTCTGAACGAATATGTAAAAATTACATTTCGCCCTGCATACGCAAGTCAATGATGTACTGAAGACCTTGACGGTACTTTTCGCTCTTACCCATGAACTTGCCAGCTGCGTCAGAAATCTTGCAAACCGGAATTCCGTTAACTTCGGTAAGCTTGATAACCTGGTTCATGGCCTTGAAGTGACCAGTATCGTTCACAAGCCAAGTACCGATACCAAACGCGACATTGCAACGAAGTGCAAAACGCTGGTAGATAACTTCGGCCTTTGCGAAGTCAAGGCTGTCACTGAAGAGCAAAGTCTTATCCTTAGTGCTGACTCCGAGCTTTTGATAATGTGCGAGCATCTTTTCGCCCCATTCCATCGGATCACCAGAGTCATGACGAAGACCGCTGAAGAGACGAGCCTGTTCGACATGGAAATCCTTCAAGAAGCAATCTGTAGTAATACAGTCAGTCAGATAGATACCGTTCTTGATACCGTATTCCTTAATCCAGTGCTTCATCATGTAATGGTTGGAATATGCCGGGTTATGAATCGGGAAACCCTGACCGACGAGTTCGATAGCTTCATGAGCCATCGTTCCAATCGGCTTGGTACCGAGCAAGAATGCCAGATAGACGTTAGACGTGCCGACAAACTTGGTACCGTTGAACTGATACTTCAGAAGTTCACGAATGAGCCATTCCTGGAATTCCTTACAGAAACGACGGCGAGTACCGAATTCAGAGAATGCACCGAGCTTGATTTCACCCTTGATGAGCTTGTCAATCTTCTTACGGGCACGTTCCTTTGCATCTTCGATAATCTTCTTCTGTTCCTCTTCAGAGTAAGTCATACGGAACCAGACTTCAGAAACGATAGACATGACCGGAACTTCATGATAAGAATCGTCTACATTGTAACCACGGAAATGGATTTCCGGCTGCTGAGTCTGTTCATCATAGACACAGGTGATTTCACTACGGTCAATGGTATAACGCTTCAGGAAACGAACATAGTCGCCTTTCATGAAGTCAATCTTGAGGAAATTATCCAATTCCCACTGAGTGAAGCGAAGCTTGGAATACAAGTCAATCTGGTAATTGATTTCATCAATCATTTCCCGAGTGAACTTACGTTCCGGATCGCGGTTTTTATATGTCCATTCAACGGTAACGTCATGGAACTGATGTACGAACATCTGTCCCATGGTAAACTTGTAGAAATCGTTATCGGACAGGTGTGTAATGATTTGAGGAAGATGCTTAGTCATTTTTCATCCTTTGGTTATTAGTTAAAAGACGGTTGAAGCTTCTTAACATAGAAGTCAATATCGCGTTCATTTTCAGGTTCGTTTTCTACACATTGCTGGTAGAACTTTTCGTCATAATATCTGGACTTTTCCTTGAAGACGAGTTCATAGAGTTCATTCATCATCTTATAACGATGCATGGCACGAGCATCACCCGGCTTTTTGGCATGGGCGATAATGTACTTAAACTCACGCTTGAGTTTCTTCTTGTTCGCAGCCTTGATATAGATCGCACACTGGTCATATTGACCACTAGCAAGCAATCTGCCAATATCTGCAGTCAGCTTACGGTCAGGCACGAAAAAATTGTAAATTGCGTCAAAAATAACGTTAAATAAGTCTTCCATGGCATATTCTCCTAGTATTATTCATTAATGACGTCGATTTGCTGACGCTTGAAGCAGAGGATAGCAGCCTTCTGACCATCTTCGTCCATATCTGCGATACAGCTTGCGTCGACGGTAATCTTCATGTTCGGGAAAGCGGCACGAAGAATGACAGCGTTCGCGAGAACACAAATCGTACTTACGAAGCCCCAGATTTCGATTTCATTGAATTCGATATTCAAGGACTTGATATATTCCGGAAGGTCAATCTTACCGAAAGTATACTTGTCGACGGCAAAGAAGAGATGCTTGCCATCTTCGTTCTTCTTCTGAAGTTCAGCAAGAATATCCTTCTGAATTTCGTAACCTTCAGTCAGCTTGATACAGTGAGGAACTGGAAGCTTCTGACCTTCCAAAGTTTCTTCATACGGCTTGCCTTCCATAGGAGGCCAGTCAGTCTGACACTGAAGCTTGTTGAAATGGGTATCGTGTGTAGCGATGATGGCTCCATCCCAATGTCGAATCTTGTTGACAATGTTCGGAACCTTTGCCTTCGCAAAGTCATTCTTGAGCGTACCAGTAATAAAGTCGTTCTGTGCGTCGACCAGAAGACCTAGCTTGTCTACTTTGATTTTCATAAGTTATTCCTTTATTTAGTTAAACTTGAAACTTGTTAATATCGCCGTATTTTTTATGAAGCTTTATATACAGCGCACGTTCTTCATTTTCTTTCTTTAATGATTCTGTCTTTGATTTATCCAATTCATTCTTTTCTTTTTGAATAAATTTATTAAAATCATCATCGGACATTGTTAAATATTTTGTATCGATACGATAAGGCAAATCAAGGTTATCACTAATATAACGACTGTAAATTACACTATCAATATTACCTTTCACGTTTAATGAAATATCTTTAAAAGCGATTTCTTTCTTTTCTGTCAGTTTATGAAAACCACCATAAACCATGTCAAGCTGTGGAACAACCCTCTTTAATTCTTGTTCTAATTTTTCGGAAAGTTTACTAAATGTTTCAAGTTCTTCTTTAGTAATCATAATTATTCCTTTATGATATTGTGGATTTGTTCGATAAAATCATCTTCAGAAATATCGTTCCATGTTGTAACGTCTACGAAATGCCAAGGACGGCTATGGTCGTCTTCCATGGACCATTGAGAGCCTTTTTTGACAGGTATTTTATATGGAACAACAGCCACGTAAGCAAAACGCCCGTGGTATTCAAAAATATAGCAGGAATGTAACCCAGGAATAGCAGGATGCTTATTATTCTCAGGTTCGACAAAAGATTTCCAGAAAGATTTAAATTTTAACTTGGCTGGAAGGTCCAAATGTTTACGAAGATACCTTTCAGCTTCGATGAAATTAGGAAAATTTGTTTTCATACAGTAAAATATAGCAAAGGTTATACGTTTTGTAAACGCTAAAGTTTATAAATAATACATGAAATACGATTTTGCTCATCCAAAATTCAAGAACGGCATGGTTACATTTGCTGAAAAGAAACCAGATTTGCTTTATGAATTCCGACAGGCAGCAATAAGACGTCATTATGTGCTCCGACCGGACATGGTTCTGTATACACCAAGCCATGAGCGTCTTGCTAAGGTAGAGAATTATTTCGATATTCTGGTCGTAACAAAATTCAACGATATTGGTTCTATTAAGTTACGTTCTAAACAGGATATTGACCGGTTCTTTAGAGAAATGGATGAAAGCTACGATTATAAAGGAGAACATACAATGACACTCACAGAAGCAAAACAAATTCTAAAAGCACACAATTACATCCTCGAAAGAGGTCGCCCGTTTTCTGACCCGTCAAATCGAGCAGATTTCTATGACCCGGATTATTATCATGCCGATGAACCGGAACATGATATTGACGAGGACATGGCTAACTGTCGCGCCTATGCCGACGCAGTCCAACAATATTTAGAAGAAAATTATCCAGATAAAGAATTTGACGTTGATTATAATGTTGATGATTCTGGTGACAAGGTTGATTACACTGCAACAATATCTATGAAAATTGACCATTTGCCAACAGAAGACGATATTATTGCTGCTGAAGATATTTTCCAGGCAGTAGCAGAAAACGTAGATGATTGTGACTGCCCATGGGATGATAGGTCAGCTACTATAGTATGTGCATCAAAAAATGGCATTTCCAGGCCATTTGACTATAAAAATCCGCCAGCTAATTTAGATGCAGATTATTTTGAAATCGTCGAAGATACTCTTGGAAGTAAAAATTTAAGCAATGATTATGAACCTGATTTTGACGAAGACGTAGATCCAGATGCATATTAAATAAAAAGGATTGGTAAAACCAATCCTTTATTTTATTTTACTCTGTTTAATACTTTTTGTACAGTTTCTTCATCATGGATATTCATTTTTCCCAGAAGCTCTCTTGCAGTAGCTTCTGTTTTGTCTTTTGAATGACTATGACTATACTGGCCGATAAAACCATGAACAAGAGCAAAAATAATCATGCCTTTGGCGTCACCGATTTCTTTTTCCGATAAGTTTTTTGAAACAAGAACACGTGAGAACGGCATATATATTGTAACCGGATCCGCATCATTATAATCATATGCTACAGTAAATACTGCTGTAGTAAGATTATCAGAATTAAATGCTGTTACATTCGGATCATTGATTACTTCATCCTTTGTACAGAAACCAAACTGTAAAAGTTTGAATCCTAAATCAGTAAGGGTCTTATTGACACCTCTACCGATATCAAAATATGCTTTTTCGAGTTCATCAAGTGACCATTCTTTTACTTGTGGCCAGTCCGCCTCGATAAGGCACGCTCTAAAGCATTCAAGCATTTCTTCACGACTTTCTTCAATTCTTGCCGCCATAATTACCTCAGGGTTAAAAATTTTCTATAGCATCTAAATGCGCTCAGAATATCGTCAACATGTGTAAGTTCCATCGGCGAATGCATATTCAGAACCGGAACACCAGCATCGATAACGTTCATATTGAATCGACAATAGATACTGGCGATAGTTCCGCCGCCACCCATATCGACTTTACCCATTTCGTCGAATTGATAAAGTTCATTTTTGAATAAGTTACGAAGCTTTGCGATATATTCAGGCATTGCATCGTTAGAACCGGACTTTCCATGAGAGCCATTATATTTACTGAGCATCATGCCGTAACCGAGCTTGGCAGAAGTATGCTTGGAATAAGCGTCGGCATAAAGCGGGTCAAAAGCCGCCGTAACGTCAGAAGACAGCATATTAGATTTAGACATGACGTCATAGAAATCCATATCGATTGTATTTCGGTCTTCACGCTGGTTATACATCTTTTTGAGACAAGTTTCAAACCAGATAGATTCAGCACCAGTAGCACTATAAGAACCGATTTCTTCCTTATCGACAAGAACTGTACATGCAGTATTATTAGGAATGTCTGTTGTTTCCAAAATGGCTTTAAGTGAAGTAAAGGCACAAACTCGGTCGTCTTGTCCATAACCAGCGACCAAAGACCTGTCTAAACCGCAATATGAAGCCTTACCAGCCGGAACAAGTTCGAATTCAGAAGAATAGAAATCATCTTCTTCAATATCATACTTATCTTTCAGAATCTTCAGAAGTTTTTCTTTAACGACACTCTGCTCTTTCTTATGCATAGAAATAACTGTGTCATTTGCACTGACAATACCTACTTCTTCAATATTAGATTCTTTATCGCGCTTGCTTGCGACAGCTGCAATAACGTCCATGTTTTCACCATTGACAAAATCTTCAGCCTTCTTGCTAGACATTCGCTTATAGTCGAGATGTGGAAGCAAGTCAGTAATACAGAAAACCGGATCATTCGGATTATCGCCGATATTAATATTGATTGTCGTTCCGTTCGGTTTACAAACAACACCGTGAAGTGCGAGCGGAATAGTAACCCATTGATATTTCTTAATTCCGCCATAATAATGAGTATCAAAGTATGCGACATCATCCTTATCGGTAAGAGCGGCTTGCTTTATGTCGATACGAGGAGAGTCAATATGAGCGCCGAGAATATTATATTCTGGATTTTTACCAACAATAAATGCAGCAAAATTCTTACGTCTGTTTATAAAATAAACCTTATCCCCAGGTTTATATTTTCTGCCGGCTTCAAAAGGTTTAAATCCAGCAGCAACAGCTTTTCGTTCAGCAAAATCTACCCATTCGCGTTCAGTCTTATTTTGAGAAAGGGCTTCAATATATTCATTAGTCATTTGTCGGTTCCTTCATTATAAAATTTCCGTTGACGTCCAATTTGTAACGGAAAACTCTTTTTTCTGCATCCCATACCTCAAGATACGTAATCCCGTTATCTTTGGGCTGCTTATCTTCTTTTACTTTCTTCTTAGCCATGGATTTCCTTTATATCAAATGTACGAAAGTCAGTATTGAATTCGTTTATACAGTCATGTTTCGTACAGAAAGTCAAACCACATTCTTTTTGAAGTTGGTTTTCAAACGATACAGCATCTTCTGTAGATTGATATTCATCCGAATTATACCATTCTACGATAATCTTAGAAGCCTTATTAAGCTGTTCAATAAGGGCATATGCGTCAAAATCTTCATGTATAGATTCATTGTCAAGCTTATAGTAGCCGTTGACAATATTAAACTTTACTCTCATTATTTTCCTCGATAATAACTTTCATAGGCTTTCCAGAAGCCTTAATACGGTCAATATTACACTTTACACCGTAGCTTACGCCGTTCCAGAATGCGATTGCTCCGTCACATGCTTCGCACATGGCTTTATCCTTGACCTGGTAAAATTCTTCGCCTTCTTTTCCTTGAGACTGTTCCCATAAGGAAACAAAATTAGGATATACGCTACGACGCGGAGTTTCGGTAGAAGTATAAACAGTCACCCGGTCAAAATTGTGTGCCTTCAGATATTTCTGTGCAAGGAAGTCGACACCATAACAGTCACCGACGATAACTTGAACATCCTGCTTCATGAGTTCGTCAAGGCAGTCTGTCATTTCTTTATTCAAATGTTTGATTTTGGAACTACCGGAAATAAAAACAGTTTTCACGATTCGCTCTCCTCAAATTTAAATTCAGGAACTACGCCGTCTTGCTTGGCATATTCCATGATTTGTTTAAACGCCTTATTGAAATCTTCCATTTCTTTATATTCCTGTCGGATAGTACCAAGCTGAATAACGTAATGGTCGGCATAGACTTCGACATAGTTGACATTAGCGAAACGGACCGTCCAAGCCCATGCACGGTTTTCATCGCCGAGATCAGACATACCGATTACCTTATATGGCAAGTCAGCCCATTCAATCATGTCAACTATATAGCTTACATCGTAATCGTAATACGGGGTCATACTAACTTCCTTGAACATTTTGGACAGAATTCAATCTTATCTGAGAATGTATGAAGATAAACATCATCATCTGAATAATTAGACGCTACGACATCCATAATACTTGAATATATACGCCAGCCATGTTCATTATCATAATGCAATACCATTTTGGCTGTAGTCGAATTATCAATTAAATTCTTCGGGTTTTTCTTGGTACAGTACGGACATTTCTTCCCGATATTTCCGGCCTTAGGATGAATTTTCACGACATCATGAGCCATCGGATATTTATCTTCTTTCTTTTCAATCATGACTTTATTACCCTATTTAAAATTAGAACTGCTTTAATAAACTGGAATGCGGCATCGGTTGACTTCGTAACGCCGACAGTCGCGCCTTCGCCTTCATTGTCGTTCTGGATCCAGATATTTAATCCATTATACTCTTCAAAATCGAATGAAACTATAATCGTTACATCTTTAACCGTAACATAGAGATTGGTTACTTTAAAATCCGCATGTTCTTTTGAAGAATATGCGGTAAATTCTTCCACCTTTAAACATTTGACTAAGCGTTTAGGTAGAATAGTCGCCACCATGTCGCGAAGATTATGAATAAACTGATTATATTCAGAAACGAATGCCATATTAACCGACCTTTTCAAAGCGATATTTCTGCTTTACTTCTGGATATTTTATATGGTCAACTTCAGCTAAAAACATGTCAGCTGGACGGGCATAGATTCCGTCCTTATGGTTTGTCCTGCCTTCGTTACCTGAACATTCATAAACAACGAGAAGCTCGTCAGTCTCTGAATGATTGGCGAGCGTAATGACTTTGGCGGTCGTTCCCTTGAAATGACGCCAAATACTTCCTGGAGTAATTTCTCTATCCATTAAAAGTTATTCCTTATGAGCATGTCCAATTCCTGCATGGAATCGACGTTTGTAACCTTCGTTCCAAGATGATCGTAGAGATAATAACTCGGCTTGTTCATCATGAGGCTATATTCTTCGATACGGAACTTGTTACGGCCTACGTTTACGCCGATAATTTTACCAGACTGGTTACGGATATATTCGATTTTCTTACCAAACATTATTATACTCCACACATTTTTACAAAGTCTTCTTCAGAAATAAGGGTTGTTCCCTGCTTGCGAGCCTTGACAGCCTTGCTCGAAGTTGAATTCGGATCGGCAATAACTAAGAAGTCAGTCGTCTTTTTCATGTTTTCATCAACAATACCGCCGTTCTTTTCGACCAATTCCCAAAGTTCCTTACGAGGACGGGCAGCGGCACCGGTGAAACAGAAAGACTTACCGTTAAGAGAACCAGCGACAGGAGCCTTCGGAACGAGAATCTGAACATACTTCAAAGTTTCACGCATGTCGTTTTCGAAAATGTCAAGTCCTTTTCTGAGCTTCTTAGCGGTAATTTCACCGACACCTTCGCAAGTATAGTCAGAACATGCGACGAATTCATCAAAAGTATTCAATTTCTTTGCATCGATAATTCTCTGGACGATTTTTTCACCAAGGCCTGATATGTTATAGCCAGAAATAAACTGAGCCAACGTGGCTTGTTTATGAGCGTCTATTTGAGCCTTGATAATGTCGGCAGAACGTGTGCTGAAACCTTCGAGACTTGCGAGCTTCTTATAGTCGATTTTATACAAATCGGAGATAGTCGCGAAAATGCCGGCATCGTAAAGAGTTTCAATGGTGGTAAGACCGAGTTCCATAATCTGGAGCTTTTCAGTCCACTTGGAAATTCTTCCAGAGAACTTGCTCTTACAGAAGTCATTAGAGCAAGTAAGTTGTTTATGATTGTCGGAAATGACTAATTCGGCGCCACAGACAGGGCAAACGGTGGGCATGTTCCAGTTGTGAAGGCTAGCGAGGGTTCTTACGTCCATTTTTTACTCCATTTTATGACTTAAATATAACAAAAGGATTGACGTTCGTCAACCCCTTTTTGTCGGCTCTGCAAAGCTTAATACTTCTTTTTCCAGAAACCGCAAACGAAATATAAAAATATTGATAAGCAGATTACATGGATAATTGAAAATTCCAGATTTAACAACGTACAGAATATTAAGACGTTAAAGAAACTGGTCAGGAATATGTTAATTATCTGTAATACTAGCTTTTCCATTTGATTTGCGACTGGCTTAAAATTTCGATTGTTTCCTTCACTTCAACCAGAGTCCCAGTCTTTACGCCGTTGAGTTCGTAAGAATGTGCTTCTAGGTCTTCGATGCAATCATCTTTATTTATATATTTCTTGGCGGCTTTGATGTTCGGAGACCAATGCCAGCCGTTCCAGTATGATTCTTTGTCTTTCAGTACGAAATATGTTTGATTCATAGATTACCTATTCCAAAAACAATCTTGTGTATATTCAGCAGTATCGACCTGAATAATTTCGTCAGTATGAATACATTCTATTTTCGTAGGAACCAGTTCCCAGCCGTATTTTCCGCATTTTTCAGTAGCGAATTGTTCAGCCAATGACTTATCCGTCCATGTCAGAACGTTTTCGTTCAAAACCGATTGATAACCATTGATTTTATTGGGAAACATTGTATTTGGTGCAAAATTAAATGCAACAGTCCATTCTACGTCTCTAGTTTTTGTACTCATATAACCTTTTACATATCTGCTTCGATGATTTTTTCAGAAACTTCTTCAAGATTATCCAATGCCTTTTCTGCATTAATTCTTTCATCGGTTACAACTTCTGTGTCAAAGCGGTCGAGATGAAGCATCATTCGCTTCAACTCTTCCGCCGGAAACATAGACATCATCGACGGTTGTTCTGATTTTTGTTCCATATACTTTTTATTTATTTAACCAATCATTAATTATTTGCGCATGATGAAATGCTAACTTTGGTAAATTATTAATATCAAACCATTTAGCTTCCATAGCGTCATCATTACCAAATGCTTTTTTCATATCTTTTGTTGGAATTTTTACAGCAAATGCAGTATCAACAATTCGTAAACGCGGATCAAACATATGACTATATGTTTTAATTTGTTCAAATTTTTCTATCGGTATATTTAATCCAGTTTCTTCATATAATTCACGTTGTGCAGCATGTTCGAGATCTTCATCTGCTTTTACAAATTTACCTGTTTCTTTATCATTAATATCAACTGGATCAAAAAATCCGCCCGGTGTCGCAAAATAATTACGATAAGGATAATTTTTACGTCTAATTAATAATATTTTATCATTATTATAAGCAACGATATCTACTGTATTGGCGAATGTGCCCCATCCCTGCTTCTTGTAATTTTTGATAAATGCCTTTTCAATCTTATCGTAATCCAAAGGATTCTGATGATACAGCGAATGTTCCTTAATATAATGGAAAACGTTCTTGCTGATATGGTCCTGGACCAGCTTATAATGACATTCCGGATCCATTTCAAACAACTGGCGGACATAGCTACTGGAAACATTCTGAACCTTATCGCTCAGTTCCATAAACGTATAGTCATAGGAATCGGTAGTATACTTCTTCTGCCAATCCTTTTCGCTTCCCTTACGGGTAAAGATGATAAACCTGTAGTATTTCAAAAGACGCTTAGAGAACTTCCACTTGTCGGCAAGCAAGCTAGCCCATTCGTCTTCGCCGATAACAATAGTAATGTCCTTCGGGTCGACTGTTCTGAAATTTACAGAAATAAATTCATACATTCGGTTATTCTGCTTGTATAGCTCGTACTTCTTGATATTACGAGCGGCAAGGGCATTACGAACCATATTGCAACGTTCCTCAACCGAAGTACGATTCTTCTTTTCGTCATTATCGGTTACGAGGATATAGAACTTATCATTCTGGCGAAGCTTCTTGTGAATCGTCTTGATAATTTCTTCGTGTGCATGAGTAAACGGGTCAAACCAGCTTCCAAAAATATAATGCATAGAAACATCCTTTATGTTTTTAGTAAATATAGAAAAAGGCTGACTCGTCGTCAACCCTTTATATTTTAGTTGATAAAATTAATTCTCAGTAGATTCGAAGACAAGTTTTGTATAATTGACACCGTCGGTGAAAGATACAAACTTAAAGTCGTATTCTTCTACGAATTTAAAATCAGACAAAGCTTCTTTCTGCTTTTCGATTTTCGGAAAACAGAACTGCCTAAATCTGGTAATTTGACGAGAAGAACCAATAGTACCTTCTGCTTCGTCTACGATTGAGAATTTTTTTGTTTTCTTATCAAATTTAACTTCGACCATAAATCCTCCGTTTAATCTGGTAATGAGTTAATTGCATCTTCTATTCTCTCATTTTTGTATTCAATATACTCTTTTTTGATAAATGAGAAGAAATCTGTCTTAGGCTGCTTTGCTATATATAGCATTATCAGCTGAGGCAATGTAGATTTATACATACCGTTAGTAAGGTCATTTTCCTGTTCAAACTTAACAATTTCTTCAATATCGGTAGATACGTCTTTACCGTCCTCACCGATTGATGTAAAAATTGAAGTTAAAGGAAAATAATGCGTCTCACCGTCAATAGATATTATTATTGACTTAGTACGAAGTTCCGTAAAAAATATCGTTTTGGTTTTTTCGAGATCTATACAGCCTAACGCATTACCGCTAACATATGTCAAAAGTAACATATTAAATACTCTTCTTTACTTTAATTTCGTTTTCGACATCGACAAAACGTTCTTTCATGTTCGCGACAGTCTCTGCCGGGACATTATGAATATTTTGAAATTCGTTATCCATACGATAAATAACTACATTCAAATTACGTGTCTTTGCCTCGTCAAGGTAAGGCTTCAGTTCTTTCATTGTAGTAAAAGTATTCGCTACGATAACGTAATCAGCTCCCTTGTCGAAAGCTTCAAAGACACGGTTCAAACAAGTCTTGTGAGCGACACCCAACAGTTCCGGCTTGAAAATGTATTCGTTATTTTCGTTAAGCCAGAAGTCATCCGCCTCGATATGGTATACTGTATAACCGTGAAATTCCAGTTCGTTCTTTTTCGCCTTGGAAAAAGTAGACTTGCCAGCACCTGGAATCCCACGAACAATGATTAATGTCTTCTTGTCCATATTGACCTCATATATTTAAAAATGTATCAAAAATTAATTGAGATTTTTTCTTTAGTTCTTCATGTAGATGTTCGTTTTCTTTGAGTATCGACATGATGTCGCAGACCATCATATTCTTAGAAAACTTATTGTCATATTCTTCACAATATTCAGTAAGACGAGAAATACTGTCTTCGATTGATGTATGTGGCTTGCTTTCCTGTTCCGGATTTTCTGTATCGATAATTTTCTTGATTACGTCGATATATTTGTCGAACTTATCGAAATTAAAAGACTTCTTTTCATCTCCGTCATAAATGAAATATTCAGACATGATAAAGTCTTTAATTTCCGTAAGCTTGGACTTGATATACCTGTATAACCTGATATTACAATATGTATAACCAGATTCATCGGTACGGAATGTAATCGTTCCGATAACGGTTTCTCTGTAAAATACATGCCATACACGTTCATTCATAATGACGACTGGCTGTATATAAAAACCGTGTCGTTCAAGCATCAGCCGTAAAAGATAAGAAGTTTGATTGAGATAATCAAAGATCTTCTTATCGGCTATTGTCATCGGACTTTTCATTTTTACCTAACAGCTTTTCCTGTAACGCCGTATTCATCTTCTTCAGCGTTTCATTTTCTTTCTGCAAATCTTGAACATACTTAATGACCCTGGTAAGGTATTCTTCTATAGAAAAATTACCTCGCCAGTTTTCAAATGTAGTTTCAAAACCTTCGCGTTCATTACACATATTAACCCGCCGGAATATTAGAAAGTATTATTATGAAAATAATGTTTAGAACATAGAAGCGAAAAAGAATTCCGCCGAGAGAGCTTAATGACGCCTGTTCATTCTCTTTTGCTCCTATTGAAACAGAAATGGCAGCAAAAACAATCTCGACTAGAGTCAAGATCGTTCCATAGCCAAGATATGTCATTACTGTATTCTGCATGTTACTTTCCAAATGCGTTTTGATGGATTTGTACGATGAAACCGGTCTGGTCACCCTTTTCTTTCATGAAACTATGCAAGTGAGCCATCTGCCAGCGCAACAGTTTAGATTCTTCAGTTACGGTAGCATTTTCAGAACGGTGTTCAATTTTTTCGATGAAAGCATTAGAAAGCTTAACTACTTCGTCATAGTCAAGCTCGATAACGGCTTTCTGTTTTACATTATCAACTTTTAAAACAATCATTACTTATCCTGCTTTAAATCGAAGATATCGGCACCATATTGAGCTTTCGTCAAGTCGACAATAGACTTGTCAAACTTCTGAATAAGCTCCTTCGATGCATTGAAATCTTCAGCATGAGTATGAACATATTTCATCTGGTATACAAAAAATTCAAAAGATTGAATTGTAAGTGCCGGTTTGAAATCCGATATAAGGTCAAACTTGTGATTTTCTTGCATAACAGCGGCTGCATAAGAAAATTCCTGCAGCAAGAACTTTTCATAAACTTCAAGCTGTGCAGCAGTATAGTCGGTCTTGCCATTAGCCAGCTGTTCCTTATAATAATTGATGTACTTCGGCATAGACATCGGAACCATTGAAATAGTTGTTACCATATCGAGTTCCATGGAATAATTTGTGACATCAACTATATTATGCTCAGCAGTAAGTTTTTGTACCATAATCTTACCGAAACGATTTTCATAATCTTTGATGCGATTATCTTTATAGTAAGACTTATACATACAATGAGCAAGATCCGCATAAATCAATCTGGCAACTTCAGACCAGCAAATATCGAATTCAGTCGAGTTAAAGAAATTCTGCTTCCAAGACTGTTCAAAATCAAAATCAGAATTTAAATCATCTACACGTACTGTACCGTCTTCTAAGATTTCTTTGAAAGTATAATGAACCGATAAATGCTTAATGCTAGGGAAAACCTTGAAATAGACGTCGGTCACGCTAAACTTAAAGGCAAGGTGATGGTTCTGAATAATATCAGAATCAGTGCCAGCATAGAACGAATGCACGACCGGTCCACCAAGCTGACTGAGATTAACCTTATAAAGTTTCCAAAGCTTGTTCTTTTCAACTAATTCAGTATGAATATAACTCATGATTTTTCCTTTTTAAAGCCCAGTCTGTCTGGTGCTAAAATTGATGTTTCCTTTTCCTTCAATTTCGATTGCGTCTTCGAAATCTTCCGGAACACGATTAATATAGACATCGCCGGTAAAGTCCTTGATTAAAGTCGCAGTCCAGTCTTTGTCTACCGTATTTTCTTTAAGCTTTGCCTGGTCAATTTCCGGATGGTCAGTCGGTACGACGCATACCATGCCTGCATCTGCACAGAAACGGCCTATAACGCCTCCGCGTTCGTCGAACGTAGTACAAGACCAGTCACCGTAAATCGTGTCCCTAAGGAGCATATTTTCACTTTCTTCATACATGCCGTGTGTATTCAAAAACTTATCCCAGTCACTGAAAATATAACACGGGTCCGTAATGATAATGTCCTTATGCTCGAAATGAATATGCATTGGTGTTTCACGTTGTTCTTTACGTTCTACTTCATAAGCTATAGAACGCCAATATTCTTCGGCATATTCGAACAGATAAATTTTATTCCAGGTTTCATCCGTATAGTTTTCATGTTTTTCAACTTTACCGCCAATATTAAGTTCAATAACATCATCGTACTTAATCTTATTGAAACGATAATCAGAAAGCCAGTTAGCACGGCGATAACATTCCTTGGCGCCGAGCTTATAATGTTCCGGCTTGGCAAATGTCGTCTGCTTACGGAGTTCCTTGGTACGGTTTATCCAATATCTAGTTTTTTTAATAGAATCATCTGTTTTATCATTAGATTCCATTAAACTTTCGCAAACATCTAATGCAACGCCCATATTAGTCCTTATCTGCAAGAATCATGGTTTCCATCTTCTTCACCATATCGTCCAGCTTTTCAAAAGTCAGAGCCGGGAAATTAAGATTGATGCCGAGCAAGTTGTACATACCAGGCTTGATAAACGGGCGCATCTTGGAAATCCAGACAACGACACGATGATCGCCCTTTTCAATGATATAAGCCTTATCGTCACGGTCGACTTCGCCTTTTTCGTTTTTAAGAGTCTTGGTTTCTTTGATAGCGTAACCGAGCTTATCGAATACGTCCGTAACCTTCTTGAGTTCTGCGTTATCCCATGAATATGCGACAGACAACATAGAAAGCGGGCGTTCCATGATAAGACATGCGTCAAGATTTTCATCCGGTACGCTTTCGACATACTTGATTACTTCCGGAAGCTTGGAAGCGTCATACTTATCCGGCATTTTCGGAATATCGCGTTTAAGTGCTTCGATATAGTTCTTACGGAGTTCGGCAATACGTTCTTGTTCAGTCTGTTCTTTCTTCTTGGCCATAATAAGGTCCTTTGGTTAAATGTTTTAATTAAATATAGCAAAAGATAGACTATTCGTCAATAGTCTTTGTGAGCTCGTTTAGACGAACTGGGCGATACCATGCTTCCCAGCTGACATTGTTCTCTATGAAATTACAGTTATGGTTTCGAAGAACGTTTGTCTTGTTGAATTCATGGGTATGGCCGTGAACCAGATAGTCAAGCTTTGTTCCATCCAGCAAGTATTGGTTCAAAATAGACGGATCTCCAGTCGTTCCATCATGTTCATTGACAGTTTCGTCATAATTGAAATGTTGAATGAGATAGTTCTTATCGTTGTGGTTTAACAGGATATAATCCTTGACCAAAGTGATATTCGGGAACATATCCTTGACTGGGTAGATTTTCTTGAATAGAGCATAGTCATGATTACCGCGAATCATGTACATATGCTTGAAATTCAGCTTATTTGTATAATAGTCGCCGAATACTTCAAGCAATTTGCTGCCTGGAGTTCCAAGGGTAAAGTCGCCAAGAAAGATAACGGTATCATCTGGTGAAACTACAGAATTCCACTGCTTAACGATGTCGTCGTTCATTTCTTCGATTGTCTTGTATTTACGTGTACGGTCAAAATGCTCTTCGTAACTGGTACAAAGCTTCTTATGATTGACATGTAAATCACTAACTAATAAGATATTTTCATTTAATGTTAATTTCATATATCAAATATAATAAAAATAGGGTTTTTTGTAAACCCTATGAGTAATTATTGTCGTGCTTGAATTTCTTTAATAATACGTTCAAGTTCGCCGGAAGCTATAGCTTCTTTGAGCATATCGTTAACCAATCTGTCAACTGATACGCCTTTTTCGGCGGCTTTTTCCTGAAGTTTCTTATAATCTTTTTCTGGAAGTTCGATTTCGATTTCTTCTGTCAAATCATCATCGTTCATCTTTTATCTCCGGTTCCATGATTGTTATATTCAATAGGTCTCGTCCATTAGACTGCTTTATTTCATTTTTCTGATAGTTATTAGAAAACCGAGAACCAGGTTTCCAAGGAATATGAAATTCGACGCCATTAATACAGACACTTGTAAGGTCATCACAGCATTTCAGACGACTAACGCAATCTTCGCCGTCGGTTATATTTTTCGATATATCGTCATTAAAATTTTTCTGGCCTGGCAAATGCCAATACCATTCTGGATTACTGAGGTCTAATTCGATATAGAATCGTTTTAAGTCGGTAACATAATACAGTTCAAAATGTTCGAACGTATATCTTTTACCGTTTTCCTTAAAACGCATATGGCCGATAGCCCGTGTATCTATACAGATATGTTCACAGTTTTGAAAAACGAAATCTATTGTATTAAATTGTTGAAACTTATTCATTTACCAATTCCATTCTGCACTTATTGGCGGGTTATCATCTGAATAATTAAAATGGTCTCGACGTTTATTCTGTTTAACTGCATGGATAAAATCATTATATTCGTCGGCGAAACTATTTTTAACAATTACTGCAGATGTTTGATTCGGATCTGTTGTATGACTTGCCCAAGATTGAGCCGCATATTCTGCACCCCAGCGATTTGCTAATGTAGAACCAGTAAATCCTGTATATGCAGGAACTTTTTTCCATGCAGGTTCAGAATTATCTTCATATCCGAGTGGCGGAATAGAAGCCCAAGCATTTTCGACAAGTTCTTCAGAAGACATATCTTCAAGTGCCTTGTTCAGCTTACGTCGGCAGAACGGACAATATTCCAGTTTGACTGAAGAAACGACTTCATTTGTAAGATTATTACAGATTTGTAAATAGAAATTGCCTGGATTATTCTGATCTTCCATCAAGAACATTTCTTGATTAATGCCGCGGCCTTCTAACAGGTCTATTTTTTGACGGTCTAAATAATTATTAGCGTCACCATTAAAACGTTCACAATATTTGCACATATTTAACCTCTAATTCAAATATAGAAATATTGTGAACAAATTTTAACCTTTTTAATTTAATCTGATATTATTCATTTAACAGCGTTCTTGCCTTGGGCATGAGATTAAATAAAACAGTAAGCTCTTTACCTTTCGGGTCGACAATTCGCATAGCACTAGCCATGAATCCAACCTTATAGCAAACATTTTCATAACGGCTAAAACTCATAGTCAAGCCGCTGATATTTTTTACCATGACATTTTTATATACGATAGAACCAAGTAATGTATCATCGTCTTCATTATAAAGCTTTATCTCAATCATGTTGATTGTCTGGTTGGTCTTTAATAAATGTAACAATGCCGCATATTCATTGATTTCATTAAGACAGAATTCAATGTCGAACTTCATGTTATCGGCAGAAGTCATTTCCTTCATTGTATCGGAATCAGTTTCAGTTGATGCCTCTATAGCAGTAGAATCAAACCCACGCGTAAACTTCTTATACATGTCTTCAAGTTTTTTCGCAACGCCAATATTGACAGGAATACTTGACGGATTTAATGTATATTCGACTTTAAAATTACAGAATTTCATAATGTACCTCTTATAGTTTTATACAAATATAGAAAAAGGTTGACTTTCGTCAACCTTTTCTCTCCTTCCACCCAAATTTTTCTAGTTTTTCTTCTGTGCGAAGAGGTCGATGAGAGTGTCCTTGCTCAACTGGGTCAAGTCAAGTTTGACTTCAGCATCTTCGTCTTCGACAAAAGTAAACCCTGCCATCATGAGAATCGGCTTCAAGTCGATAAACGTACGGCACTTGTTCTTGAGGTTCTCCAGGTAAACTGCGGAGTACTTATGGTTAGGTACGCGACCGCCGCCCTGGGTCAAATCCATCAAGAACACCTTATTATCCACGACCAATGCACACTGCTTATCGCGTTCGTTATCGACTGGGATAATGAATTCCGCGAGAACATTGTTCGGGTCACACATTACAGCGCCGTCGGTACGACGATAACCGGTAGAATGAAGCTTAGACTTCATGTCTTCCTTAGCAACGAACAGCTTGAACTGAGACTTCGAATTACCACTGTACTGACTTACGGAGATCTTTCCATCAGGTGCATTGGAACCGATATAGAAGAGTTCGGTTGCTTCCGGATCGGCATTAGTCATATCACCAGAGAAGATAATCGAGTTATTCCCGTTGGTGAAAGAGCTGTTCCAACCGTAAGAATGTCCTTCCAAATCGAACATATGAAGGTCGAAATCGCGAGTTCCCCATTCATTACGCCAGTAAATACCGACGACGTTGTGAGAGTCGCCCATATCGACAGACGTGCCGAACGGATAGTTACCGATAAAGTTCTTTTCAGAAGTCGGTACAGTCAAGTTGACGTTCTTCGGGTAACGCACAGTGCATGCCTTAGCCTTCAGAGAATCAACAAGGGAACGTTCGAGTTCATGATAGACGGACATGAGATAAGAAATCATTGACTGGTCGTTAGCCTTACAATTTTCCTTAACCCACATCTTTCCATTACGAATAACATACATCTTACCGGTTGCGTTCTGCAACTTGGCCAAAATTGCCTGCATAAGGGTAATCTTTTTGTAGTTCGTAATTTCGTTTGCTGCCAACTTGCTAGTAAGAACAGAAAGATCCTTCTTTTCAGCAACGACGGTTTCCCAGAAGCCAGCATGGAACGGCTTATGGTCAGTAACGGCCAGACGACGAATCTGGTTAATTACAGACGCATTGGATTCCTTTCCAGAAACGCTAGCCTTGAGTTTAGCGGCAGCCTTCTTGAAAGCTTCATTCTTAAAGACGCTTGCAGAAGCGTTCTTCGCCTGCTTAAAGGCAAGGAAGAGCGGCTTGAAGCGATAGAAAATCGAAGCGAGTGCGTGTCGCTGTTCGTTGGTCAACTTGGTAAAGTCAACCTTGTCGGCATTTTCCTTAATGGTCTGGATGGTACGCTTATCCTTGATGAGCATAGCCTTTCCAGTTGCCTTGAACACGAAGTAACGAATCATGTTAAACGGATCCTTACCGAACTTGCCGGTCTTATCTATAAGCATGATGATAGCTTCCTTGTTCTTGACAGAATCAATATCGAGGCCATACTTTTCAAAACGGTCGTTTTCAGTGATGTACTCGATAAGGACATTAAGAGTTTCGGATTCAAGTGCGATACCAGACTGGAGCATCTTAACGCAACGGTCATAGATTTCCTGGTCGGTAGCCGGCATGATTACCTTGAAAGAATTGTACGGAATTTCAACATCCGCATTCTGATTCGGAACATAGCCATTACCGCACGCAAAGTCGGTACCATACGTAGAAGCATAGTGGAGAAGCTGGTCAATTAAGAGTTCAAAACGAGTCTTAGAAGTGATGTCTTCCCACTTAGCGTAAAAAGTCTTGTTATAGTTGGTCTTCGCTTCTTTCTTCACCCAATTGAGTGCAATAGTGGAGCAACAATCCGGATGGATAAGCCAACCGTACTTTGCTGATTCAGCGTTAACTTCTTCGAAAGAGCGCTTGATGGATTCATCTGCCTTAGGCATGACATTGAACATAGTGATCAACTTAAGATTCATAATCTTTTCCTCATTTGAAAATAAAAGCTGTTAAAGCGAGAAGTAAGTTTTGCCTAATCTATAAGTTTAATAAATAGGAACTTCTTTTGCTTTAACAGGTGTAAATATAGTAAAGTGTGTTCGGTTTGTCAACCCTTTTTATTAACTTTTTTGCGCCTTATGCACTGCAGCCATTAACTTACGATAATTTTCGTCATGGCCTTTCAGTTCGTCGATTCTGTTTTTCCATGACTGAACTTTCTTTATGGATTCGTTATCCATCTTAAGTCCAAAAATATCCATAAGTGCATTCGCAGTATCGACAGCCTTTATACGGCCTTCGATTTCTTTGATTTCTGTCTGCTTCTTATCTTCTGTATTTTGCATTTCTTTAAGCTTATGCTCAAGAAATAGAAGTTCTTGCCTTGCTATATCAGTAACGAATTCGATACCGTAAGAATCTTTTACTTTCTTTTTGTCGCCAAATATGATAGTTTTAGAAAGGCCTGGCTTTTTATGTGGACCGAGGCATTCAAAACTTATATCTGTACCTTGACCGACATACATATTGAGCCTATAAAAATACTTCTCGTCATGCATGAAAATATAATGATGATATTCATTTTCATCGTCGGTTTCCCAATTCATAAAAATAGAATTCGGATCATCATTATATGTTTTTGACATGAGTGTATCATGGAGAGACCACAGGAATAAATTAGGATGTTCCCATTGTTCTACCACTTGTTTTTTGACAGCCAATTTTGTAAGTATAGGTATGGCTTCAAAAATTGTCTTAAGGTCATTAACGTCTTCTTGAAGATTACTTAACAGAAAGTTCATCGAAGTGTCTCCCACATATCTATTAACGCATTAAATTTTTCTGTATCAATATGCCACATACTATGACTAGAGCAGTTAAGACGGTGTTGGAATGTCGTTACTTCATAGTAATTATATTTGGAATCTCCGATTATATATTTACGGTTATCCTTATTGACCGAAACCCGATATGCGTAAATGTAGAAACCGTTTTCGATTTTAGTACATATAAATCTCGAGTTCTTTTCTTCCATTTCTTCTTCGAGTTTCTTGTAATCGATACGCCAGATATATTCCTTTATGGTCAAACTATCAAGCACGGCCTTATTGAATGCCTTTGCACGGGCAATAAAATTCCAGCCGAGCTTAGGATCATCTGTAAGTTCGCGGTCGACATACTTTATAGTCTTTTCTACTATATCGTAAAATTCATTAGCCGGAATTTCATCGAAAGTACGATTCCTGCAGAAATAGCCTGGGCAAATATTATGCTGGCTTTTCATATTATTTCCCGACAATTCCTTAAAGACAGGAACACAATAAGTTTCTATCAATCTTTCAATCGGAGCGTCAATCCTTGGAACAATACGGCGGAATACATTATCCAGTTTTCTCATATAGGTTCTGTCAAGACCGAGTTTCAACATAAAATAGATTTTTTCTTCATCCTTCTTGAATTCGGCAATACGGATATTTTTGTATATCAAAAAACCGTTCGTCATGTAGGCGGATGTATCGTATTCTATGTTAAAATGCTTAGCGATGCTTTCAATATCATGTAGTTTCATTTTTCGGTACTTCTCCAGTTGTGTCAGTTGACGTATATGTGATTCCGCCATTGAGCTGGCTGGGCATTCCGCAACCATACATCATGATCGTAGTATCATTCGGATTATACGGACTGAATGGCTTTTGCGGGACATACTTGTCATTATCCGTTTGCGGAGTAAACGGTTTAACTTTCGGAAGTTCATTGAAATCTTCCGGTTTAATGTCCTTATCTAAAAGGCCGCGAACGAATAATTCTTCAAATTCGTCTACGGTACATTCGATTTCGATACCTTTAATTGTGAGTTTCATATTCTACCTACCAAGATTCGTTATAATACAATACTTCATCGTCAGCCATGGACTCGTATACTTCCTTGAAGTTTTTGTAATAGCGGTCCAGACTTTCGAAGTAATAATAGTTATATTCCGTGTTACCGAAGAAGAAACGACTCACGGTTGGCAAAAGTTTTTTAGCTTCTTCTACCAGAGAGTCTGCTGGTTTCCATATAGAAATCCATTCACGAGCTTCTTCTGTACGCCAGCCCTTATTGTCAGCGCCCGGTTTACCAGTAGCGTTGTCATAACTGGTCCAGCCGGACAAAATCTTCGACATCCTGTCAAGAAGTTCTTGAATATCCGACTTATCTAGTATTGCGTTGCCTAGTTCAAGAATATCGCCAAATTCATCGTCATGCGTAAGAAATTCTGGATGTTGGCGTTGAACGAATACAACCATCCAGTTTTGTTTTCTCATGTCGAGCATTTCGATACGGTCTTCATACTTGAGACATAACGTAGAATCAAGATAATCGCGTTTTTTCTTTAAATCGTTATATTCATCGGCTTCTTCCTTAGTACAGAAATCAGTCAATTCGTATTTCGGTTCGGCGTTATAGTTGAATTCATAATCCGAATCTTTATCTTGCTTATCGCATTCTTCGTTATACCACTTGTCCCATTTTTCGGATGCGGCTTTTAACGGAGCTTCATACTTCTTGTAATATTCGTCGTCAAGATCTGATAACTTTTTCTCCAAGTTAATATATCGACTAAGAACTTGTTTATGTTTTACTTTCCAGAACCAAATATCTAGTCCCATTAGAGCCATCCTTCGCCGCGTTTCCAGATGTAGCGGCCTTCTTCTTGTTGTTTTAATCCACATTTTTCATAAAATACTTTAGATTCTGGCAGGCTAGACAATTCGACATAATCGTTCTTTTCACGAAAATAGTTAATCATCTTTCTGCCGTCGCCCTTATAGCGGAAGTCTTCTCTAATTTCGACTGAATAGATGTGGATATGTTTCGGTTCAGTCTCTTTATAGATTACGATGCCAATAGGGCCTTCGACTTCCTGGCTGACAAGCTTTGCAACCATTATTTCATTCGACAAGAAATAAAAATGATTCTTACAGCACATCGAATAAGTCAACGGGAAAAGCTGCCTATGTTCTAAATCCATGGTTTCAAGCCAGCACTTGAAATAGAGATTGTAATGTGATAATTCTAAATTTCTCATTACGGGCCTTCTATCTTATAATTCTTGTGACCTTCGACATACGGTCTGCCAGTCCATGTATATACATCTTTACAGACGACATAGTTTTCAGAATGTTCGCATACCGGAACGGCTTTTATTGACTGCTGAACGACAAGTATAATTATCACTCCAACCATAACGCCAACTAAGCAAGACAATATAGCGCCAAACCACATGTCGCTACTATCGTACTTATACCAGCTTTTATATGCTTCTGACGGTTTCTTACCGCAATCGGAATCGTATATCATATCTGAAATATCACCTTCAAACATATTAGTAAACGTTTTGGAATTGTTCGAGTGTTTTTTCTACGTCAATACGAAATGCCGCAGAACAGCCTTTTGGTAATGAACGAATGATCTGGTCTTTCCAGACATCGATATTCGGTGCCGGTTCGTTAAATTCCAAATCATCTTGACTCATATGCTTCACTTCATAGAGTAGGTCTTCTGCCATAGAAGAAATGTCATATAGTTTTTCTTCGAGTCGTTCTTTATCCATAGCCATTATTCGCCTCTTAATCCTGCAATAAACTGTTTCTTGAATTCATCTTTATCTAATTCTTCAATACGGTCGACTTCAAGCCAATTGTCTGAAGTTTCCTTAAATATAGTTTTTATATCTTTGTCTTTACTGAAACGGATAGAACCGAAAGGTTTTTCTTGGATAGTCTTCATCTTGTTAAGCTGTTTTTCGACTTCAACAGAAGACAAGTTGGCATTTTCATGATACAAATGGTCGATTGCACAGTTACGGCAAAGATGTGTAATCCAGCCGCCAGTTGTCCAGATGACACGTTTTCCGTCTTCTGTTCTTGGTTCTGAACCGCAATATTGACATGTAAAGCCAGAAAGCCATTCTGCAATAGATTCAAGATTCTTGTCAGAATAGGCACTACAATAAATTCTTAATTCGCCGAATTTTTCTTTAATGTCAGTAATAAAGAAATTTGCTTTTGTTTCTTCATCCCATGAATCATATTCTTTAAACAGCCTAGGCAAATAACGATTTTTCCAAAGATCTTCCCAACCAGAACCATCCCAAATCTTATACTTGTTATGTTCTATATTTTCGGCATCGGTCTTGTATATATCGTCCGGTTCTTCTTTCCAGAAATTACGCATTTTCAGAAATGGGTACTTCTTAAGAAGTTCAAGCATATCTGAATCACTAATTGGGAATTTCGCTTCAGTCATAAAATAATCCTCTTAATACAAATATAGTAAAGCGATTGACTTCTGTCAACCGCTTAAATTAAAACTAATGAAATTTACGAACGATTAAATAGATTCATTATCCAATATACAGCCATAAATCCTAACGTAATTAAGAATCCGAGTACTGCTATCGGAAACATTACAATATCTAATGCGAGTTCTTTTAATTTCATGATATACCTCTTACTTTTCTAATCCGTAAGTATATATATATTCACCCTTAAGGTTTATCGCAACATCTAAAAACTTAAGACCAGCGATTCTGGCCGGCTTATGGTCTGTATTTTTGCAAGCTATCTTTGCATAATACTGCCAGTCAACACCGTGTTCATAAGTATTTTCTTTCCATGTATCGAGTACACAGTCGTATTTCTTAAGCGAAACAATGAAGTCAATTTTTGTGTTCGCTGCAAATGCAGATATTGCCAGAAGAGCAATCAATAATATCTTTTTCATTCAATCCTCCTTAATTTATTTGCTCTGTGTGACATTCTTTGATCGTTATTGTATAAGCCAAGTTATAAGAAGTACACGGTTCGCCTACTTTTTTACTTGTGCATGCCTTAGTTAGCCAGCTTTCGTAATACAAGTCAAAATACGGGTCATGTTGTACTTCTTCAAACCCTAACTGCTTATCTTCGCATACTTCCTGATATTCCGGTGCGACTGTAGAATTTTCGGAACAACCGAACAGACACATCAGAATCAAAAAGCATACGCCTATTGTATTTTTCATTTTTCCTTTCCCTTCCTAAAACTCGTCTTTTTGTCGAATCCGTAGGCCTCTAATCTGGTTATATCATCCCCGACTGGAACAACAGCTTCATCTGGACGAGCATGACAGTCGAACCAGTGTTCCAATTCCCATAACGCAGTATACGGATCCATTACAGTCTGAAATTTCAATTCTTTTAAATTCGGCCAGCTAACTATTTTTGTATTCGGATTAGACCATGGATAGTAACGATATTTTGAACGGCTGCCGTAATCTTTAATATAAAGAACAGGTCCGTATTTTTCAAAAATATCGAAATTCCAGTATTTTTCATTATCCGGATCTTTATAGTTAGCAGACTGTTTCCAGCCGAACAAGCTTTTATTACCGTTATTTTCGATAATTTCATCCATTGTCTTGTATTCGATAGAAGACAAGTCAATTTCCTTATAATTAGATTCTTTGGTAGATTCGTACTTGAAGAAATACCACTTGCCGCAAAATCCGATCATGGCGACAGGATAATGTCCATGACACTTACCGCAACGACCTTCATAGATATAATCCCATTCGGCGTCGAAATCACCGAGCGGTACTATATCATTTGTCGGAATATTATGTGTCTTAGTTTCACGATAAATAACTACGTCAGATTCCGCAAAGGAACCGATTGTGCAGTCATAATAATCCTGAAATTTGGAGAATATCTTTAACATTCGCCTTTTTCCTTTAACTCAAGAAAAGCATCATATGCAAGACCGTAATCGCTAATATCCATAAGCCAATCGTCTTCGTCTTTAATACATTCTTCGCCGGACTTATCGAAATATTCTTGCTTGCCGCTTTTCATTTCGGTTACAAAGCGTTGCTTGTTTTCGTGAATTTCCTTTTTGCGGTCATAACGCTTTGTCTTATGCGGGTTAGAAGTCGACCAAGAACGGACAAGGCGGCAAGCCTTGAACCATTCTTCATCCGTAAACCCGTACTTCTTATAGAGTTCATCTCTATGTTGCATGTAAAGGTCATACGTAAATATTTCGCGACCGTACTTGTCCCATTTCTTATCGACTTCCTTAATAAAACGGATAAGTTTCTTTTCAAAACGGTCTTTATTCGTATTCTTCATAATATTCCTTTAGACATCGATTATATAATCGTTCATGTCTGCTACTTTACTGGAACGTTCAATTTTAGAACCAGTATAATCCACAATATCACAATATAGGCTCCGTTCTCCAGGATAACCAATCGGATTACACATGATATGTATATGATTTCCCTTGGAATTTACGTATTCAGCCATACGCTTTCCATGAACATGACCACATACCCAGTAAGTATCGTTATCCAGTTCCTCAAAGAACTTTTCGCCCTTGAAATAGAATACATAATTCCATGAATTATTCCTGTATTCGAACGGAATACCAAGTTCATACGGAACGAAATGAGTAACGATAATTTTCGGCTTCTGCTTAACTATATCGTTCAGCTTCTGTTCATAATGGTCCCAGATTTTTCTCGGTTCCTGGTTCATATAACGCCAGAATTTGCCGTCATACCAATGGCGTTTCCAATTCGTGAACGGATCCAAACCAAACTGCGGAGGTTCACACTTGAAATCGCACATACCCATGCATCCGCCGATTCCGTTGATAACTTCACCGTCAAGCAAGTAAATATTATCAAACATCTTGCAGATGGCCTTCATTTCATCAATTTTCTTTTCAGACGAAACAAAAGGCAGGTTAGACTTTGACGGAGTTCCACCACGAACAGTCAAGTCATGATTGCCGAGAACAAGATAGACTTCCTTATACTTCTTGGCGAGCCAAGGAATCATCCGAGTGAACGTCAGAAAGTCATTAGAATAGTCACCAGCAAGAACTAAACGGTCAACAAATGGTATTTGATAATAATCCCATATATAGTCCATAGTTTCCGGAGTAACAAGTTCATCTGGGTCATCGACATAAAGCCTTTTAGGACCAACTGCATACTTCCAGTGGAAATCCACATGAATATCGGAAAGAAATAAAGTTTTCATAAAAATATCCAAGTTCCTGCGTCTATAATTTCTGTAATTTCTTCTAGTGATTTACCTTCGTGATAAAGTCTTATAATATCTCGGTTATATTCCATTTCGTCGACAACGAAACTCTTTACATCGTCATAGCTCCAATTTTCAAATTGTTCGGTTTTCTGGAGTTTTCGTAAAACCTTATCAACGATGTCTTCTTCCATAAATTACCTGTTATTATCTATTTTAATATCGTTACACTTATTGCCGTTCTGGTAATAAAGTTCAGCGGGCAAATAAGCAAAATATTTAACCCGGTCAAATCCAATACCTGGATCTTCCCGGGGTTCTTCATGATCCTTATACCAGCAATATACTTCAGAGCACTTGAGCAAAGTCAAAATTTCCCAAGAATATGCGCCCATTCCGTAATAGTCTTCAACTAACGCCATTACACGACGACCAAGAATATTCTTAATTTGATATTCTCCATTCGGGAAAAACTGAAAGTTATATGTTAACATCGGCCTCGTGTCCATGTTTATTCCTTTTGAATAATATTTATTACAGCGTTCATGAATGCATCCGGTGTATGTAGAATCGTCTCAAGGATTTCGCCAGTCGGTTCTTCCTTGATAACTCTAAAAATATCGCCGTCAGTCAAATCTTCTAGGTCGCACTGGCAGGCATAGTTTTTAAAGTTCAACTGCTTTACTGGATTCAAATCTCCATCCAGTGTATGAATTACCTGGAAATCAATATCTTTTTCCAGTAATGCAGTCATAATTCCGTTCAATGCGACATAGTTGCTAATCATATTAACGCTCGTATTCAGGGAGTTTAGGTTCGACTAGTTTGACTTCATTCTTAGGTTTTGTATTGTTCTTTATACCGTCTATAATCTTCTTGTTCGTAATTACATGATGGCTTTCACGTAATTTCCTGTTCTCACGTTCAAGAGCAGCCGTATAGGCATAATACAAATCGAGAATTTCACCATAATACTTACAACGGTAATTATCCATATCATGGCGATTCAGCTCAGGATATTTCGCTTGAATATCCTTGATTTGTTGTAGAAATTCTACATGACTAGGCGACATGACTAGACTCCTTACATTCGCGGATTGCCTTAATAAAACCGCCCATATCATTCGAGACACACTTAGCAGTATTAGGCTGGAAAGACTTTATCCAGTTATCTCCGTTGACATTTACATAAATTTCTACCCAAGGATGCTTTTCGTAATCGAGATAGTCAAGAATCATGACATACGGCATATCAGTATTCGCATGATAGAAAAGCAGACCGTCAAACTGGTCTTCAGCCGTACGAGGACAACCAAACGTAACGCAGTCATACTTTTCGATATACTTGCGGAATGATTGAAGCCTCTTTGTTAAATATTCGATTTTTGCTAAAAGCATTGTTTCCTCCATTAAAGATCTTCTGGATGTTCGAAGATAATCCTCATCATAACATTGTGTTCGACCGTTGTAAGTTCTCTTTCTTCGTAAATACCCTTTGTATTGGTATCGTCAATGAGGTAGAACTCATCACTGTTCTGGTTATCGATATTGCTAGGAAAACTTGCTACGTCCATGCATTGCTGGATAAAACAAGTCTGTTTTTCGAGACCAAAACGTTTCATCGCTCCAGGAATATGCAAATCTTCGAGCTCAACTTCGTCAGTTGTATTAACCCACTTATGTTTGTATGCACACTGGATAGAATCATCCTTTGTCCAAACAGTTCCACGATTTTCTTGCGGAATTTCAAGAACATCAAATAACCACTGAACGATTTCAGGCCTAATTTCGTCATGTATCTTCCAGCCCCAGGTAAAAAGGTTAACCTTTACCCGAGACGGAGAAAAGCTTTCGCTAATTAACTCCAAAACATGACGAGAAACCTTATCGCACTGTACATGCAATAGATTACAGTTAAAAAGGTCATCGATAAGTGTATTTTCGATGTCTATGTAAATATGAGTGTCCATATTTAAAATATAGCAATAAATTGTTATTTTGTAAACCCTACACTAGGGAGTAGGTCAGTCGACCAGTATATTCTGCATCTAAAAATCCCAGATGTATTACCTTTGACTTGTCGCAAGGTACTTTTACCGGATGAATTACGCAGAATGCACCGATACCGTATACGATTTCAACTTCTGAATAATATCCAAGGTATTCAAGCTGAAAATGATAATTTTCCCATTCGTCGTCAGAATCCGAATAAACAAAATCTTTAAAATTCGGATTATATAGATTCTGATAGAAAAATTCCATACATGACCAGATTTCTTCTCTATCCTTGCCTTTGTACTTATAGAGCATGGATTCTTCTTCAAATGTTTTCTGTTTACGGACTAGTTCTTTCAGCTTATTGATGACAATCTTATATTGCATGATATAATGTAATACATCAGCAAATATTTTGCCTTCCAAATCCGGTTCAATCATTACCATTTGAAATTTCCTTCATATAAATCAATAACTGTCTTTAACTTTGTAATAGCTTTGTCTTTCGGCATTCTTTCGGTCGCAATCTTTATCGAATTAAGACAACGCTTAATTTCCAAATCGGTCATTTCAGAAACTTTATATTTTCTGAATACCCATGTCTGGTTCGTCAGAATATTCGTACGATATTCATAAGTATATTCGATACCTTCAATTGCCATAGCCCAGTTTTTAACCTGTTCATTGGTCATGCGATTTAACCAATGGATTTCGTGCGCGACACGAACGAAGTCAGAGGCTGTAGCCATATTACTCTCTCTTAAACATAGAAGTTAAATCAAGTTCAAAACGATAACCGCATTGATCATCACGATTATCATAGCTTTTAACTTCACCTGTTTTAAAACCAGATTCAGTAAGAGCTTCCTTAGCTAATTCTGCCGTATGTCGAATATCCCAGACTCCTGTTTTAGCATTCCAACCTTCTGAATATAGATAGATTTTTATATCACCGTATTCACGTCTGATTATATTATGGCAATCCTCTCTTCCGACATGTACAAATACGACGTCAAAATTCCTATTGCCGACACATCTTTGAATCCATTCGGACAATACGTTACTATTGACAATCAAGTTTGCAGAAACGAGTTCTTCTGCTATGGCTTTAGCTTTACGTCGATTACCTTCTTCTTCATAAGCACGTTTCTGCCTAGCATTTTCGTCAACATGTTCCTGACCTAAGTTCTTGAATTTATCAAAACTTAAATCAGACCAAGCATGAGTCTTTTTATATTCATCAACACTTTGTTCCATGTTGGAAACGAAAACCTTTCGCCACGGATTTACCTTTTTCTTGTTTTTATGTTCTTCGACAATTTCGTTTACTACAGCAGCAGCTTTCTTTTCAAGTTCAGACAGTTCTTTTACTATGTCTTTTTCCGGTGTAAGCCAGTTGATTGTGAATTCATCTTTCTTTTGGGTCATTTGCTAGTCCTTGTAACATAATATTCTTTAGTTTCTTTTTGTGCTTGGTTGTATTCGTCAGCCCAAGCGTCGATATATTCATTCCATTTCTTTTCAGGAGAATTTGCTTTCTTCTGTTCGGCAATGAATTTCTCGTTTAGTTTCTTATAATACTTGTCCTGGTTCGCGCAAGGGAACGGACAATTAATACAACCGCCACAGTTAAAGAAACTATAGCACCATGCGTTATCATGGCAGTATGTCGGGCTTTCTTTCAGATAACGAATATAAGTAGCGAGCTTTTCTTCATGGGTGATATTCAGTTCCTTTTCGAGAACTTCCATCAACCTGTCGTTAAGGTCTTCTTCTGTTCCGTTATTTTCGATAACCGACAATACATTAGGAGGTTCAAGACATTGAGCCGGCATAAGATCTGTCTTATAAAGATTCAGATATTTTTCATCTTGCGTCTTATCGAGCATCATGAGCAAATCAGAATTCTTTCTAGCCTGTAATCTTTCCATTCTAGTTTTTTCATCAGACTTTACCATGATAACGGTATCGATAGACAGGTAATTACGGCACCAGCCGATTTCTGGCGTCAATGCGGCTTCGATAAAGGTAACTTCCTTATAGCTATCGCTAAAATAGAAATGACTTAACGAATCGAGCATTGGCCACATCACGGCTTGTATGATGTCATTACGCCAACGCTTCGCATTTTCGTCGTCTCTCGTAAAGACGACTGTTAATAGCTTATATGTGTCAATCATTCCTTCTTCATTAAGAACCCAAGGACCGAGATTATAAACTATGTCTCGGAACGAAGCCGGTTCCTGGTAATATTTCTTGAATTCGGAATCCATATCGATTACTTTATAATGTTTCTTACGGAGAAGTTCAGAAACCTTAGACTTCCCGCTAGCCATTCTTCCAGTAATTAAAATAAATCTACCCATAGTTAAAACCCGTCGTTAAATCCGCCTTCGTCATATCTGCTCATGGCATGTTCCCAAAGGCTGTTATTATATTCTTCTTCAATAAGCATTTCTTCTATTTCGACTTCACGCCAAAGCTCTTCTTCTGTCTTTTCATCATCCATGATATGCATCCAAGATTTCTTTAAGAGTTTTCTGGCGTAATTCAGTTCCTGTAGTCCAGCAAGAGTTAAAGAACAAATTACTGAACTGGTTAACATCTGCGAATTTCAAGAACTGTTTTACTGCCGTAGAAGATAAATGCTTTGCATGCTTGTCAGCGGCGAAATATACGTAATTCAGTTCGAATTCCATATTTTTCTTAAGCACATTATTATATTCACGCTGTGATTCTTCGAAATCTATATCAGCCTGGTTACGAATACCGCGAATGACCGTAGTAATACCTTTGGATTCGCAATATTCAGTAAGTCCCTTGTCGGTGACATCGAAAGAAACTTTCTTTTCCCATTTCGTGCCTTTGATAAAGTTCTTAATCCAGGTCATACGTGTCTTAGCCGGAACTGCATAAGTCTTTTCCGGATTCGAAGCGACAAGAACGATAACCTTATCGAAAACATGTGCTGCTTGGTAAATTGTGGTCAAATGACCCGGATGAACCGGGTTAAATGAACCAGGGAATACAGCAATGTTTTTAGCCGTTTTCAATTTCATCTTTATCCTCTTCGTTAGACTGGATTTTACGCAAGCTGTCCAAAATAACTCTCAGTCTTTCATGTTCTTCTTTGTTGAAGTCATATTCTTTGTCGCCGTAAGCGAGTTCGGAAATTTCATCAGCAACCTGTTCAACTGTCGGTTTTTTCGGATATGCTTTTTTCCATGCCCATTTTTCAGAACGTTTATAATCTGGTTCAGGAATATCTTTATTAAACATGCCTTTATACCAGCCTTTATAACGGTCGCTATAATCCCAGTCAATTAAACGTTCAATGCCGAAGTTATCCAACAAGCCTTCTCGTCCTTTTGGCGAAAGGTTATGAAGAACTTCTGCAATTTCACAACATTTCCTGAAGTCAGCTACGACATTATCATAGAAACGTTGACAGTTAAGGTGACGAATTCTCCAGAGTTTATCACGTTGAGCTTCGTATTTTTCATATTCATCGAAATCCAAATCATCATAGTTTGGATAAACGGCTTCAATCGGCGTGGAGTAATCACCTTTGACACGAATATGAACTGCGGACAGTTCCATAAACTGCTGAAGTTTTGCCAAGAATTTTTGGGTTTCACCAATCGTCTGTTCGTCTTCACGGTCACGGAGAGAACCGATAACGGTGACGAATCCGTAGTTAAAAGTTTCACCGTCTTCAGAAGAGAAAGAGCTCGGAGAGACCGGAGGGTTTACAAAGAATTTTACATTCCGTTCGGAACCAGTAATATCAAAACCGTTACGTTGTGCCATTTTGATAGCCCATTCGATGTAGGCTACGATACGATCTTTGCTGCCAGACTGAAACGGCAATTGTGCGTTAAATGTTCCACGAATGTATGTCCAATGACTCATTATTACTCCTTTATTACCGACTAAATATAATAAAAACGGGTCTATATGTCAACCCGTTTTGCGCTATTTTCTGTCTCGAAGGATGAACCTTTAAGTTTTGGTTTTTTCCTTAGCAGCTTATCGAATTCTTTAGCTAATCGTTGTGAATCGGATAAAGGTTTTCGAGGCTTCTTTGGTTTAGGCTTAGAAACTGATGGAGTATCTGTTATTTCCCTGTCAACTTCTAATATTTTCCATCCATGAGATTCAAAGATTGCCTTTGCTTCTTTTACTGTCATTTCTTAACTCTCAATAAATTGTCGTATTTTTCCGCTGTAGATTTCGATTGGTTAATTTCTTTTTCTTCATATACGACGGTAAAACTTGTATCAGGCAAATCTTCGAAAAATCTGGTTTTCCATAATGCAAGAAGTTTTGTCGCATTAGTTTGACCAGGAATTAAATACCCGGTATGCGGATATGTAATATGAGAAGAAGTAAACTTAATGGATTTCTTACAATAATAACATAAAAATTCTTCTTCGTTATATGTTGCGTTTTTCCATTTCGGACTCCAAAGATTCCATAAAGACGGGTTTCTCTTATACTGTACGATATAATACCAGCCATCCCAGTTAGGAATAGTCCCACTAATATCTTCATGAAATTTGGAGAGCATATCAGTTTTAACGATTCTGAATTCCATTATTCCCTCAAGAATTTATCAAATTGTTGAGTCATTGTCATTTTTTCAGGACGTTGTTTAGTAATAAGTCTAACAAACCATATCGTAGGGTTGATAAATATATGCTTGATTAACGATATAGCAATCAGGATAGGGAAAGTAACTACCCAGCTGAAAGTACAGACAAACCAGATATAAAACATAGTAAAAGTCAATACATGGCTATTTTCATCATCATACCAGTTCTCATGATTTACAAGATATGTGACATAGAAAGCCCAACCAAAGATATTGAGAATAAAATACAATATCGGAACCCACTGGTTATTCTGCAAAAACAAAATAAACGTATTCGGTTCACTATATTTGCCCATCGAATACAGTAAGAAAATAATACTGCTCATCGATGTACAAATGGCAACCATTAACGTAATGATACCGAAAATGGAGTTTTCACCATTTTCCAGAATATCACCATGCATTTTCCTTAGTATATTTCTCATAATAATTACCTTTTTAATAGAGAGTCATATTGTTCTGTTATTGTTTGCTTTGTTTTCTTTTTCCTAGTCCCAGTAACGAAACGGATAAATCCGATTGTGCAGTCGTAGAAAATGAATTTTCCTAGATTTCCAAGTATAATACTCGGCCAGTAGACAGCCCAGCTAAATGTCAGAATATACCAAAGATACCATAATGTATAAGATAATACATGGTCTTCTTCATGTTCGAACCAGACATCTCGATTAGACAAATATATACTGTGAAATATCCAACCGATGACAGATATGATACATAACGTCGTTGGAATCCACTTGTGAGCCTTCAGCATAAGAGTAGTGCTATCTTCCAATGCGCTAAAATGTGCACACATAGTAGCAATGAAGATAAATGCTCCTATTTCAAGAGAACAGAGGTAGATAAAAAACGATGTATTACCTTTTAGAATATCGGATTTTGACATATTATGCCTTATTAGCTTCAGTTAACTTCTGCATAACAAACTGGTTAAGTCCAGCATCACCATGAGGCAAGAAAAGCATAGTCTGCTTGTTTGCATTCATATAAAGGTCATTAATAAATGAACCGACCGCAACAGAACGACTCTTTCCTGAACGACAATGGATATACCAGTATTTTGCCGTATCGAAATTGTCCTTAATGAACTTCACGAGCTTGCTTGCCTGTTCATCGGTAATTCCATAAGCAATACCGTATTTTGTTTCCATGTATTCCATAGTAATGTCGTCAAAATCAAGATTAAGGACATTATGGCTATCCTGCTTGAACCAGTGTTCGTCATATTCATGCTTATGGTTACGAAGATAGTTTTCCTGAATATCATGAGTACAGCCGATAGAAATACAAGCAACATTGTCAGGGACATTCTTTGTATCAGAATGCCAACCGTAACTGTACATGTAATTATTGAATGCCTTGTGCGGATATACATGTATTAGAATACGGTCTGCCGGAGTAAGAGGTTTATCGTACGGAATATTCTGCGGTATCATATTCATTCCTTATATTTTCGAATTCAACGGCAGTTTCCTGTACCGTATCGTGTTCAAATGGCACGCCTTCGCCAATTTTCTGTTCTTCTTCCATAATTATCCTATTGATTTAAGAATATCAAATTCTTCCTGAGTAAAACAACTAGTCACGAAATCGGAATAATTATACTTCTGGTTAACAATATAGTAATATGGTTCAGTTTCGTAAATAGGTCCGATTGAATCAATGCCGACAAGTTTTGATTCCATGACTTTTACACAGAACCAGTCTTCATGAATGGGAACGATTTTAATTTCGGTTCCGTTTGGAAGCATAGTCATTTCCGGATCCATTTTTAGATAGAACAAGAATTTCTTAACTGGAGTTTTTCCCATTGCGTACTTACGGTAATGGTTATACTTCCACTTCAGGATTTCTTTCTTCCTCTTATAGACATCAAGCGATTGAATCAATCTGTTTTTAAATGCTTTACTGAATTCATCTAACGTATATTCAGAATTACCGAAACATAATTCTTCATCATACATAAGAGTTGACCGTGTGAAATCGACTGTATATGTCCAAAACTTAGTACGTTTAAAAATCGAAAGAATTTCAAACCTATCATGCAGCATTGAGTCAAAGTCTTTCTTAAACTTAAAACTCGACGCAAACTTAATAGTGTCATAAATAAAGCTTCCGAATCTAGCCAGAACAACGGATTGGTTTAATTCCGAATCAACATATGAAAAGTCAACACTACCGCCGGTATATGAAACTTTAATACCTAGCTTGGCGAGATCTTCCGTATCATAACAGTCTTTAAACTGAAATTCAGGCATATTATCCCCTGGAAATGAAACCTAATGCATAAAGAACAAAATAAATCAATGCAAGGAACAGGATTATCGGCAAGAATGCATAAATCAAACAGATAATCAAAATAATCCAGGGCAGGTTAAAATAATTCCTGTCTGTGAGGATAAACCATACGCAAAGAATGGTTGCGAGAATAAGCCATGTTGAAATAATCATTTGTTGTTTTCCTTAATGAGTTCAAGTTTTTGTTTTTCAAGTTCTTCGTCAAGACGGACGATAATTTCTTTAAGAGAATCTTTACGATCTTCCGTATATTTAAGAGTCTGTCTCCAGCGTTCTATAGTATTATCCTTTCCGCCTTTAGCAATTTTCTTGGTAAGCTTTTCGATTTCCTTATCACAATCTGTGATAGTCTTGTCATAATCGTTATGCCACCAAGGCTTGTCATTATAAAAATGCGAAACTGATGTTTCTTCTACGTTATTTCTGGAAGCGATTGCTGTCGCTTGCCAAAGATACGGGAACAAATCTTCGATACTGGTAATCTTTACCTTTTTACCCTTGAAATAGATTATATCTTTTTCAGTATCGAATTTTTCCTTAAGAGTACCGAATGAACATCTGCCAAGATCGTTAAAAGAGTCTAATGTAAAAATCATATAATAACCTCGTCATAAAATATAGCAAAAAATACCGTTTTGTAAACTATTCGCCTAATATTTTACGATATGTTTGATAATTCGTATTGACTGCTATGACATATTTCTTTGTTTCGTTAGGAATTGATGCCGACTTGTCGCCATTCAAATATGACTTATATTTTAAAGCTACTTTCGGCCCGCCATTATATCCGGCTGAAACAAGTTCGTTCTTTTCATACTTCTTTTTCAGTCTGTGAATAAACAACATACCAATTCTGACATTTTTCTGTAAGTCATGGATGTCGTTCTTATTATATGGATAGCCGTGCTTATTTGCGATAGACACAAACGTTGACGGCATGATTTGCATAAGGCCGCTTGCACCGGCTTTGGAAATAGCTTTATAGTTAAATCTGGATTCTGCCTGGATTAACGCCAGCGCATAGCTATATTCGATACCGGTTCGTTCACATTCGTCATAAATCAATGTCGCAAGGTTAAGACATTCAGTTTCCGTAAAATTCGGTCGGATGTTCTTGATAATCGTTTGGCCGTTCGAAATTTTATAATTACGGATTGTTGATTCATCAACTTTCGATATTATACTATCCGGTATTGAATCTTTAATAATAGCCGGTGTAGTGTTTATCGTCGGCATTGGGTCGTCGACGTCTATTGCCATTGAAGTCAGCATAAAGCAAAAACCGATAACAAGGCCGAAAATGCATTTATAAGTATGTTCTTTCATAATTAGATGGTGTTATTTAATGCTACGAGGGTTTCTAGGTAATCCATTACACATTCATAAGAAAGCTTAGTATTCGTTCCGCCACCGTTATGTGCGTTAAGAATGAACTTTACTACATCAAGAGCAGTCTTTAAAAATTCATCGAATTGAATTTTTGGTTTTAATACGTTAAAAGTTACACTTGATATATTAGACCTAAAATTTTTTTCATTAGAACTTATAACTAAAGTATTAAAACGAGTATAATGTAAGTCAAGTTTAATTACCGTATATTTTCGATACGGATTGTCTGACATACCGAATGATAAAAACATTACTGTTAACTCGTTGCCTGCGGGTCCGTAAACTGCAACCTTTTCTTTACCAATGCAGAGTTCCTTGATTTTATCGATTAATATTTCATATTCTCGTAACATCAACTATAATATAGAAAAAGGGCTGACTTTCGTCAACCCTTAATAATTGTTTTCTCTTATTTTATATTGATTATGATTCTTCTGAATCTCTCTTAACAAAAAGAGTGAATCCAATGAATCCGATAAAATAAAGTAGTGCTAGAATAAGATATAACGTATTAGTAGTAAAGATGTTCGCAAGAACCGAGCCTGCGATACCAGCCATACCCCAACCGCTGAGCGTCATTGCATGTACTGTAGATACACAGGAATTTCCAAATCTCTTAGCGAGTAATGACGGAAGACAACTGAAGTTTCCACCGTAAGAGAATTCACAGAATAAGATACCGATAAGCAAAAGAATCGGCTGTTGAGTATAGCAAAGGAACGCTCCTAGAACACCCAGACTGCAAACCCAATGATATGCCGCCTTTCTTCCGATTTTATCCGAAGCCGTACTCATTCCGAACCTACCGCCGACGTTGGCAATAGCCGTTAATGACATAAGCATTGCAATAGCCGTAAATCCGGATCCGAGTAACAATCCCTTTTCCTGTGAAATTAAGGCGAGACCACATGTAATGTTAATAAAGAACATGAACCAGATAGAAATATATTCTTTTGTCAGGAATTTAGCTTTCCACAGGTTTTTATAAGGAACAGCGGTATAGATAGTCGAAATATATGCGGGATTAGGCTTATACAGCCAGGAAGAAACGCTCATAACCCCGAGGAATATCGAACCCATCAGGAGAAAAACGACCGGTAACGAGAAACTAGTCAGGAAATACTCAATCATAGGCGAGGCTACGAATTTACCGAGTCCGAAGCCCGTAATCGCAAGACCTGAAGCTAGACCCTTATGGTCGCTGAAGTTAGCCATAAGCTGCTTAATCGGCGAAGTATAGCCTATTCCAGTTCCGCACCCCATAAAGGCACACGCGATATAGTAGAGTGGAAGAAATCCAGAATAAACAGATAACGAAAGCATAAGCATGCCGACAGCGAATAATACGGTCGATACGATAGCCATTCGTTTTGGATTCATCTCGACAAAACGACCGAACGCCGCAGCTCCCATGCCGAGGAAGAAGATAATGAGGGTAAACCCAATATCAGCCTGGAATTTGCTAATATCGAAAGCCTCCATTATATTCTTTGCATACTGTGAATAGTTATAAACACTGCCTAATGAAATAGGCAGAATCAAACCTGGAATTAAAATATTTAAGTATCTGTTTTTCATAGTACATTATTTATTACGCAAGATTTTTGCAATATTTTCAACAATTTGGTCATAACCTGCGATGTTACCGTCAACTCGGGTATATTCAATGCCGTTGTTGTTTAGAAAATCCAAAATACGCTGGTCGATATTTCTTGCTTCATCTTCAGTCTGGTTTCTTCCGTTAGGATTATAATCTTTTCTACGGTCGACAAAAATATTGTATGTATTCTTGTATTTCTTGGCCTCGTAAAGACATACGTCTTGATAAGGCTTTTCATCCGTATACATTGCACCGATGGCAATCGGGCTATCGGTAACGATAACATCTACCTTTCCGAGAAGTCGCGCAACCTTAAGACATTGCTTGCCAGTAACATAGAGCTGACAGTGCTGGAGAACAAACTGGTCTCCTTGCCATACTCGATCCTTTGCATATTCAGTGACCAGCTCTGAATCGATTCCAGCCATTTTGAGTTTTGAAAAGATATAAGCCGCGCCAGTACTATTATGAACTACTGTACAATCATCAAGAACAAATCTATGATTACCATCTGTCGTAAAACCATAATAATTATCTTCACCTATAGCTTCTACATTAAAACATTCTCTTAATACTTTTGTAGTATCTTTTATATTATTTTTTATTATTTTTCTTTTTATTTTTACTGGAATTTTTTTAAGATCTCCAGTAATTGAAATTCTATAATATGTTCCAATATAATCGCCACATTTCTTTTTGCATTCATGCATTGTTGCTCGTAAACCGCAACTATTTATAAGACAATAAAAATCATATGCTAATTGATAATTTTTATTTATCCAATCATAGCTATTTCTACTAGCACCACCATCTGAATCTATTAAACCTGCAATTAATTCTAATCTATTTTCTATAGATGCGGTTTTATATTCTATAGGAATATGTTTATTTTTAATTAAATTATATGGATTTTTACTAAATGGATGATTAGAATGATTACCTATATTTCCTGCAGATAAAGAATATGTTTGACAAATATTATCATCTTTATAAGAATGTTGTTTTAATTCTAATCCTAATTTTTTTGCATAATTACGACAATATTCAATAACTTCAATATCTGCTGTACAAAATCTATTTAATTGTTCAGATAAACCATCACCAAGCCAATATCCTAAATAATATGGATCTATTTTTAATTCTGCATTTTTTATAGGATAATTTATTTCTGTTTTATATAATCTTGAATAATGTTTATGTTTTTTACTAAATAAAAAATAATCTTCTATTGATACATCTTCATAAGACCATGTTTTGTTAACATGATAACGCATTAATGATAAAATATGATTAGCACTAACTATAATATCTTTAGAATGTCCTCTATGTAAAATATACATTGGTGCTTTGCCATGATGTAATTCTAAAACTGTTCTAGGTGTAGAATCATCACCCATCACAATATCACCAACTACTATATCTTCTATATTTTTTGTTTCACCATTATACATGAGAACTTTTGTTCCCTTGCAAAAACATTTTCCTGCACCTGGACCCGCATAAAGATTAACTAATAACGTATTTTTCATGTTTATTCCTCTGTAACAGTTTCAAATATAGTAAAAAATTTATTATATGTAAGAAAATTGGAAAAAATCTGTATTTACAAAAACGCTTATGTTTGCTATATTTATTAGCATGAAGATTGAATTAGATACAATACAGAATGATCTTTTGAAGACTGGCATGAAGCTCGCTTCTGCTATTTCTCATACACGGACGCCAAGCGGCGATAAGATGTATCAGGCCTATCTCGTCGGCGGCTGTGTTCGAGATATTGTCAGATGGAAGCTGGGCCAGATTGAATTCCCGGAAATTCATGACATCGACATCGCGACCAACATGCCGATTGCCGAACTGCAGAAGAATTTCAAGACTGCAAGCAACAACGGCGAGGCTCACGGTACGATTCTCGTGTTCATGGACGGAATTCCTTTCGAAGTAACTCAGTTCAGAACCGACGGTAAGTATACTGACGGTCGTCGTCCTGATACTGTTAAGTTTACTGATGACTTCATGCAAGATTGCGCTCGCCGTGATTTCACGATTAACGCGATGGGTCTTACTGGTAACGGTATCGTATTCGACTACTTCGACGGTATCAAGGATATTGAACGAAAGTGGATTCGTGCAGTCGGTGATCCTGTGCAAAGGTTCTCTGAGGACACTCTGAGAATTATGCGTGGTATTCGATTCATGATTAACTTCGATTACGGTATTTCTGATAAGACATTCGAAGCCATGAAGACTGTTGTCGACAAGTACAAGTGGAAACTTGATTACATGCTGTCATATCCAAGGATTCGTGACGAGATTTCTAAGGTCAAGACCAACCACGCCGGTTATTTTGGTATTCTTGAAAAGACTGGTCTTCTGAACTGGCTTATCGCATTCAAGCATATGGACAAGAAGAACTTGATTCTTCGAATCCAGCGTGTTCCCCATGTCGACTCGAACAACATCTTTGCGATTATCGCATTCGGTGAAGACAAGTATACTCTGCATCGTCTAGCCGGTACTCGTGAAGATAGTCGTTTGCTCAAGTGGTATAACTACATGGCAAAGAAGCTTGACGAGACGCAGGAGAACATGTCCTGGGATAGCGTTGTCAAGTTCGTCGAGGGCGATTACAAGGCTGTTCTCGCAATGACGCAGAAAGTCCCTGCATGGCATAACAGGATTAAGCCTGCTTTGCAGCTTGCCAAGGACAAGCCTGACATGAAGGCGATTACCAAGGCGATTCAGGATGCAGGTACGAAACCTGGTCCAAAGTTTGGTCTTGCGGTCGATGCTCTTGTCGAGGCTGATTACGTCGAAAAGGCAAACAAGCTCAAGTTCTAAAAAATAAACCCGGTTTTGAACCGGGTTTTCTTTTATCTTTGGAATTTTCTGTTATACATAACTTTCTTATTTACTTCGGTGACTAGCCAGCAGTTTTGATTTTCTGCTTTCCGTGCATCGTCTCGAAGTTTCTTATAGAAATACTTATTCGGCGGAAGAACATTAACTTCGGTATCATATTGTACCAAAGTATCATTGTCCATTGCATAATTAAAAAATACATCCTGTACATATCTGGCATAGACAGATACGAATGATTCTTCATACAATTTTGTCTTTTCACCGTATTCTTCTGCACGTTTAATCAGTTCGTCATAATCTTGTGCTTCGATTACAATGTACATTTTATCAAGGTCATATGTTCCGTCTG
>Ga0265300_10000187_pt1 | contig 67335 bp, 44 predicted proteins | sample AusTroGonzalo_MG_FD_193482 | JGI IMG/M metagenome (GOLD analysis project Ga0265300, IMG submission 193482) | Bovine rumen microbial communities from tropical cattle in Woodstock, Queensland, Australia - Gonzalo_03 | ecosystem: Host-associated > Mammals > Digestive system > Stomach > Rumen ... | reverse complement strand
GGGTGAGTCCGTGGCTGGACTTTCTCGCCAACTACGAGAAAGTGCGCTACCGCTTCCTGCTGCCGCTGTCGGAGTTCCTCAACCTTTGGCGGCTGCTGAAGCCGCAGGACGGGCGGGAGCAGAGCCACACCCGCTGGCTGCTGGTCGCCGGAGTGAAGAGCCTGCCCGTCAAGATCACCTTCCAGTTCACCGAGGGCGGCGAATCCGTCACCGCCGAAGTGGAGGCCGCGAAGAGGAAGGTGGTGCTTTAGCCGTTTCCCTCCGGTGTCTTTTTTGTGAATTTAGGAGTTTTGGCAACTAACACATTACGCAGGTTGGGGTCTGCATGTTTGGTGTAAATCGTAGTCATCTCAAGGGAATGGTGGTCAGCCAGCTGTTTGACGGACAAAGGATCCATTCCGTTCTTTATCATTTCTGTCATTCCTGTGTCACGGAACGAGTAGAGTTGCATTTCATCAGGAAGATTTAGAGCTTTCCTCAACTTCACCCATTGTTTGGATAAAGTGGCATCACCCATTCTCACAGCACAAGTTTTGAAACCATTACCAAAAATATAGTCTGTATTCTTACCATATTGGATACCTATGTCCAGGAAGTTCTGCAGTATCTCATCGGTCAGAGGCACAATTCTTTCGTGGTTGTTTTTGGCCACATCTTTTCTGATTATGAGTTGCTTGTCGGCGAATGAGAGGTCGCTGACCACGAGGTAACGCAATTCTTTGGGACGAATCAGACTCCCATAGATCAGCTTTATCATAAGCAGGAAGCGCGGATTCTTGTATCTCAAGTATTCCTCAATCCTGCTCCTTGTTTCTTCGGGAATCAGAACCCTCTTCTTTTCCTCGGTTTTCCTCGTCTTAATCTTTAGAAAGTGGTTCTCTTTGCAGTAGCATTTTTCAACCATCCAAGAGAAAAATGCGCTTCCCTGCTTAATATAAGTATTGTAAGAGTGTGCTGACAAATCCTCTCCGTTTGGGTTCTTTCTCTCATTTGCAATATAATCCATGAACCGCACTATCATGGTGTGGGAAATCATGGAAGAATAGATTCCTTTCTGCTGTTTCTCTACCCATTCCCGGAAGACCGTGACGAATGTCTTGTATGTTCGATAAGTGGCAGGGCGGAGTGTCTTTTCGATTTCCTCCATATATTTCCGAGTCACCTCTTGTATTGGAGTGTACATTCGTGAATCCTCTCCCTGAAAATATGGATTCCAGCCCGTGGAGAGCCTCATATTCAAGGCAATGATGATGTTGTTGATGTGTTTCTTCGCCTCGCTTTTGGAGGAATAACGGCTCATAAGCCGTGCAAGTCGGATTTTCTTTCTTGCAAGCTCTTGGGTTTGTGGATTTTCCACATAATACTCAATGAGCCATCCCGACTTGTTGGTTTTCAGAGTAGCCGGCAGATAATTGACAGCGGAATACTCCGAAGATACTGCTAACCTGTTGTGATTTACTGACATTTTTTTTTTGGTTTTGCCAAGCAATCGTGCGGATTGTCGAGCAAAATCAAAGAAATACACTTTGTCTCGTTTCTGTCTCAGTTTTAACGCAAAAATCAGCAAACTACGCTTGTAATTTGCTGATTCTGATTGAGTTTCGGACTTCTGCGGAGAGAGAGGGATTCGAACCCCCGGAGGTGTGACCCTCAACGGTTTTCAAGACCGCCGCATTCGACCGCTCTGCCATCTCTCCGTTTTGAGGCGGCAAAAATACACTTTTTTTCGGTATTTTGCCGAAGAATAATGATTAGAATGATTATTTTATTGTATTTGTTTGATATTTAGATATTTGTTATTTACTTTTTGTGATAAATCCCGCTTCAGAGATGTCGTAAACGTCCGATAAGTTGAAACAATTTCGGATATTTTCCTCGGTTAAGACCGCATTTCCGTCGCCAAATTGGAGCGCATTTCCACTCTTCAACAACAACACCTGCTTGGAATAAGCCTTCGCAATTGGCAGGTCGTGCAGGATGATTAAGACCGTAACCTTTTGCTCCTCATTGAGTTGCTGCAAGATGTCCATGATTTCGAACTTGTGGGTGACATCGATGTTCGACAACGGCTCGTCCAACAGCATGATCCCCGTCTGCTGCGCCATCGCGCGGGCAATCATCACCCGCTGACGCTCGCCACCGCTCAACGATTGTAACAACGTGTCCCGGTAATGCCACACGTTGCATTTCTGCAACATTTCCTCCACAATCTCCTTGTCCTCAGCACGTTGCATTTCCCACGGGGTTTGATAGGGATTACGCCCTAACATGACGTAGTCGAAAACGGTGATGTCAAAGACAATATCTTGATACTGCGGCACATACGCAATCTTCCTTGCCAAATCCATCATCTTGTACTCCGACATCGGCTTCCCATACAACGCAATGCTACCGCCACTCGGCTGCAACAACCCCACAATGCACTTGAACAACGTGGTCTTTCCCGAACCATTCGGTCCCAATATCGAACAAAAATTGCCTTGCCCAAACGATAACGACAAATTGCTGAATATCACGCGTTTGTCGTATCCGAATGTTAGTTTGTTTATGTTGATGCAATCCATGTTTCAAGTTTCAAGTTTCAGGTTTCAGGTTTCAACGGTCGAGGGTTTTAGGAAGTTAAAAGTGTACTCCCAATTCATCTCCTCATCTTTTCATCTCCTCATCTTTCATACATCGCACGTCTCATTCAAAAAAACGCCGCAGCTCCTCCGCCCCAAACACATGCAACGTACTCTTCCCTGACGGCGACAACGTAGGCATATTACTCTCAAACAACCTGCGTATCAGCGATTTCACCTCTTCTTGGGTGCTCGGAATGCGCTGACGGGAACGTTTCTGTCGGGCCATACTCTGCGCCATGTCAGAGATTTTGTCGCCTTTGTGGATGACTTGGTTGGTTTGGTAGGCGGAGAGCACGTTTTCGATAAGTGCTTGAACGTCACCCTCTTCCTCTTCGTCGTTGGGCGTTGCATTCACTGCGAGGTGCGTGTTGTCCATCTTCTCCAACTCATAACCCAACCGCAGGAAATCCTCCTTCAGAGAGATGGCCAAGTCGGTTTGTGCGGCAGTGAGGGTAACGGTCTGCGGAAACAGACTCTGCTGCGGACGTATCGGTGTGTTTTTCAGAGCATTAACGTAAGAATCGTATAAAATTCGCTCCTGCACATTCGGCAGGTCGGCGACCATCACCTGACCGTTCAGATCGAAGAAGAGATAGCGACCACCGAATACGAAGAACGGAATGTTTTCAGGAACCTCAAAGCCGTTTTCAGCCGTTTCACTCTGGAAATCAACCGTTTGCTGTTCCTCTTTCGGGTATTCCACCTTCTCCACATTCAGCTCCTTCAAGAAGTTCTCCCAATCGTTTGAAGTGGGAGTTTCACGACGAAAACCGCCGCCAAACTGCTGGAACGGAGAGCTGTGCTTTTTTTCCGGCACCTTGTCGAATGGGTTGTAGTTCGGGTTCGTGCGAACCGTCGGAGCGATAATCTCCTTGTTCTCAGGACGATCCGTAACTATATCGGGAAACGAATCATCGAAATCGATCATCGGGGTGAGCGACATCGTACCCAGGGCCTTCTTCACCGTGGAGTTCAAAAAACCGAAAATCAGCCGCTCGTCTTGTAGTTTCACCTCCACTTTCGTAGGACTCACATTCACATCAATAGTGGAGGGATCCATCTCAATGGCGATAAAGTAAGCGGGATGAGAACCCTGTGGGATAAGGTCTGTGTAAGCCTTCTCCACCGCAAAATTGAGCAGACTGTGACGCACATACCGCTGATTGATAAACATATACTGCTCGCTCTTCTTTTTAGCGTTCTCGGGTTTCGCGATGAAACCGGTGATGCGCATCAGCTCGTGGTCGAGTTCCACTGGGAAGAGCTTGTCGTTGAAATGCTGACCGAAGATGTTGACGATGCGCTGCCGCATGTTGGAAGCGGGCAACATCAGCACCAACCGACCATTATTATAATATTGAAACGTGATGTCATAGTGGATAAGCGCGACGCGATAGAGTTCCTCCTCAATGTGGGTGAGTTCCACCTTGTCGGACTTGAGGAAATTGCGACGGGCAGGCACGTTGAAGAAGAGGTTCTTGACGGCGATGGAGGTGCCGTCAGAGGCCGTGACAGGCGCATGTTCCTTGATTTCAGCGCCTTCGATGAGCACGAGCGTACCCATTTCGTCTGCCGCGGGTTTGGTTTTGAGCTCCACATGCGCGATGGCCGCAATGGAGGCCAACGCTTCGCCACGGAATCCTTTGGTGGAGATGCGGAACAGGTCGTCGGCCTTGCGCAGTTTGGAGGTGGCGTGCCGCTCGAAGCAGAGACGCGCATCGTTGAACGACATGCCTTTGCCGTTGTCGATGACCTGAACGAGCGTCTTGCCGGCATCCTTCACCACCAATTGGATATTGGTTGCACCCGCGTCGATGGCATTCTCTAGCAGCTCCTTCACAACGGAAGCGGGGCGTTGCACCACCTCGCCCGCCGCAATCTGGTTCGCCACCGCGTCAGGCAGCAGTCGAATGATGTCTTCCATAGGTTAAAAAATGTGAATTATAAGAAGAACTTCCAGAGCACAATCGCGAGCACCACGACGAAGAAAATCATAAAAAGAATGGTGATGGAGGAGGTGTTCTTCTTGTCGGCAGTATGGTTGCGCTTGCTTTGCCACTCCTCATGCAGATTGCGTGCAAAATCGCGGCGCGCATCACCCGTCGATTCTTCCTTCTTCGGGTCATAATAGCGAGGCGTGTAGTTGAATTTCCGGGGTTCTCTGTTGTTAAAAAACGTGAATGCCATAATCGTATATTTTAGACCGCAAAGGTACATAAATTTCAAATACACACAGACAAATGAAATTGGTATTTTGCAGAGTAGATGGCAAGGTGTAGCTTCGGTGTTGCTTCGGTGATGTAAGGGTGATGCTTCGGTATTTGTCCAGTATTTGTCCAGTACTTGTCCAGTATATGTCCAGTATTTGTCCAGTGATAGACTGAACAAATACTACACAAATAGTGAGGAAATAATGGACAAGTGGTGGACATATACCGAACCATCACCGAACCATCGCCGAAGCTACAGTATGGCTATGGTATGAGAAGAGTGAAAGAAGTCAAAAAAACATCGTTACATGAAAAATAAGGGTGTACTTGATTATGACTTTTGAGACATAGGCACCTGGAAAACATCGGATTTATCCCCATAACCGTTTTATTTCCAAATAATTGCATAAAAATCTTCACCGTGTATTGCGCAATCAAAAAAAAGTGTATTTTTGCAGCCTCAAAAAAGGCGGGGTAGCTCAGTTGGTTAGAGCGTCGGATTCATAACCCGGAGGTCTCGAGTTCAACTCTCGATCCCGCCACACGGAAAGGCGACTACTACAGTCGCCTTCTTTGTTTTATAGCCTAATTTTCATCTCTAACACCATACCGATATGGCCATTTGCTATTGGCTGTTAGCTTTTGGCATTGCTAATAGCCAATAGCCAACGGCCAATAGCTAAAGTTGCATGAATAATTCAGGATAGAGATTCCACACCCCATCTATTGTATTTATACATTCCTCATTTTTTGTATCTTCGCCAGTCATTTTTTCTAAAAAAAGATTAACCTTTCATTGAATTATAAAACATTGATAATGAAAAAAATAGCAATATTGTTAGGATGCCTGGTCTTTATCGCCACTGCGTGCGACCATAAGAACAAACCCAAAACGGACACGCCTGAAACCCAGGTGACCCTTCCCGCCTTCGACAACGATTCCGCCTACGTCTTTGTAAAAGCACAAACCGACTTCGGTCCGCGCGTGTTGGGCACGGAAGCGCACGAAAACTGCAGAATCTGGCTCCTCAACAAGCTGCGCGAATATTGCGATACCGTTTACAACCAATCTTTTACGGCCAAAACCTACGATGGCAAATCCTGGCCCTGCGCCAACCTCATTGGCAGTTTTGCTCCCGAAAAGACCAAGCGCATCGTGCTGGCCGCGCACTGGGACGCCCGCCCCTTCGCCGACCACGACCCTAATCCCGCCAACCGCGAAACCCCGATCGACGGTGCCAATGACGGTGCCAGCGGCGTTGGCGTGCTCCTCGAAATCGCCCGTCAACTGCATGAAAACCAGCCCAATGTAGGTGTGGATATCATTTTCTTCGATGCCGAAGACTACGGTCCGAGAGAAAGTGAGTCCATTCCTGGTGATTGGTGGGGCTTAGGCGCGCAATATTGGGCAAAAAACCCTCATATCCAAGGATATACGGCCAGCTACGGCATCCTGCTCGACATGGTGGGCAGTCCGAACGCGCAATTCATGCAGGAGCAGTTCTCCCTGCGCGACGCGCAAGACGTGGTCCGCAAAGTCTGGTCCACCGCCTACGAACTCGGCCACGGCCAGTACTTCCAAAACAGACCCGGCGGCGTGATTACCGACGACCACTACTATGTTAATAAATACGCTCCGTTCAAGATGATCGACATTATCCACTACGATGCTGCCTCCGGCACCGGCTTCGATCCCGTGTGGCATACGCTGAACGACAATATCGAACACATCGACAAAAACACTCTCGGTGTGGTGGGTACAACTTTATTGCAAGTCCTTAAAAACGAATAATTTAAACTATGAAAGTATTTAAATTCGGTGGAGCTTCCGTGAAAGACGCTCCCGCCATTGAGAACTTAAAAAACATTCTGCAACGCTATGAGAATGAGCAGCTTGTGGTGGTGATTTCCGCCATGGGCAAAACTACTAACTTCATGGAGAAGCTATTAGATGCTTATTACCACACCCCCGAAAATGTAGAAAGTCTCGTAAGCGAACTTCGCAGAAACCACGAGTCTGTGGCTGAGCAACTTATGGGCAAAGACAACCCCTTTCTCATGCACTCCGATCGCCTCTTCACCCTGCTGAACGAGCAGCTGCAGCGCCCCACCTCCGACAATTTCGACTATGACTACGACCGCATCGTGAGCTTCGGCGAACTGCTCTCCACCACGCTCATTGCTGTGTATCTTGACACGCAACATCTTGAAACCAAGTGGCTTGATGCACGCCAGCTTATCCGCACCGACAACACCTACCGCGAAGGTCATGTGGACTGGACGGTGACGCAGAAGCTCGTCTGCAACACCATCAAACCCTATTACCAAGACCGTTCGCATGGTATCGTGCTGACGCAAGGCTTCATCGCAGGTACAGCCGAAAACCAAACCACCACTCTTGGTCGTGAAGGTTCCGACTACTCTGCTGCTATCATTGCCAATACACTTGATGCAGAGTGCGTTACGGTATGGAAAGACGTCCCTGGCATCCTCAACGCCGACCCGAAACGCTTCCCCAACGCCGTCAAAATCGACACGCTGACCTACCACGAGACCGTGGAATTGGCCTACTACGGCGCGAGCGTCATCCACCCGAAAACCCTTAAACCGCTGCATAACAAGCAGATACCCTTGTTCGTGAAATCCTTCTTCCATCCCGAAATGGAAGGCAGCAAAATCACGCAAGAAGCTGACACTGTGGAGGTTCCTTCCTACATTGTGAAGGACAACCAACTGCTGATTTCCGTCTCCCCGCGCGACTTCTCCATCATCGGGGTCGAAAATCTCTCCATCATCCTCGACATCCTCTCGGAATACCGCATTAAAATCAACCTCATCCAGAACTCCGCACTCACCTTCTCGGTTTGCACCGACAACGTGCCGCTGCGTCTGCAACCCTGTCTGGAAGCCCTGCAGAAGGAGTTCATCGTCAAATTCAACGACGGCATCCGCTTGGTTACGATACGTCATTACGACACTAATTCGGAAAAAGAGGTTCTGAAAATGTTTGAAAACGAGGAGGTTCTGATCAGACAGAGCAACCGTCACACGCTGCAATTGGTTCTGAAACAAAAATAATTTTCAGAAAAAGTTTTATCTTGATTTTTTGAAACAAAAATGTATTTTTGCAACGTAATTAATGACATATATTATTCACATTAAAATTTTCAAAATATGAAGAAAACATTACTTGTTTTAGTTGTTGCGATGATGGCTGGCTTGACTGGCGTCGCACAAGTCTCCGACACGATTGTGTCTATGACTCCTTCCAACCGCAACGTGGTGATTGAGGAATACACTGGCATCAACTGCGGTTATTGTCCTGACGGTCACCGCAGAGCCAATGAAATCATGGCTGCCAATCCCGACAGAGTATGTGTGATCAACATTCACCAAGGCAGTTATGCAGCCAACACTTATACCACCTCGTTTGGTAACGCTTTGGCCAATCAGACTGGTTTGACCGGTTATCCGGCAGGTACAGTTAATCGTCATGTCTTCACACAGTATTCAAATGTAACGGACATGAACCGTGGTTATTGGGCAGATGCTGCCAGTCAGATGCTTAACACCGCCTCTCCGGTGAACATCGCTGCTGATGGTACCCTGGATTGGAGTACGCGCACGTTGAACATCCGTGTTCAATTGTATTATACTGGAACACAAACTGTCACCTCCAATGCATTAAATGTTGCCATTTTGCAAGACAATGTGTTAGGTTCCCAAAGCGGTATGTCTTCTAATCCGGACCAGGTGGTTGGCAATCAGTACAATCACATGCACATGTTGCGTCATTTAGTGACCGGTCAGTGGGGTGAGACTATTACGGACATTGCTCCTGGTACTTTAGTGGAGAAAACCTATGAATATGTGATTCCTGAGCAGCTCGGTTCACCGAATGCCATTGATGCTGTCTTGGAGGATCTGCAATTTGTTGCCTTCGTTTGCGAAGGTCATCAAGAAATTCTCACCGGTGTCCATATCCCCGTTCAGGTTATCAACATGCCTGCTATCGGTGGTCGCGTTATTGCCGTGAAGGCTGGTGAAAACATCACCTGCGATAACCAAGGCCACGCCTATTTCGAATTCAAAAACGTTGGCGCTAACACTGTCACCTCTATTGATTATACCTACACGGTGAACGGCACCTCACAAACGGCAACCTGGAACGGAAGCATCGCTTCTATGGTTACTGACAATGTTCAACTTCCTGCTTTTGAAGTCAATTTAAACACCAACAACACCATTTCTGCTCAAGTTACGGCTATCAACGGCGAAGCAGTGACCACCACTGCCAAAACGCTGACGATGAAGAAGAACGTTTACTCAGGTGGCGGTAAAATGACCTTTATCTTGAAAACCGACAACTATGGTTCAGAAACCACGTTCAAGATCTTTGATCCTAGTGGCAATGTTATCCTTTCCGGTGGTCCTTTCACCAACTCCTCCGTTGAACATTCCTACGCCTTCAATCCCGCATTTATTGGCTGCTATCGCATTGAGGTTTACGACGCATACGGTGATGGTATCAACGCTGGCTATGGCACAGGTTTCTTCAAATTGATGGCTGAAGATGGCACTCAGATCTTCAAAGACAACGGCAAATTCGGTTCTCAAGCCACCTATATGGTTGATGTAACTTATCCTGCTGGTATCGAAGAGGTCACTGCTGAAAACAGCATCTATCCTAATCCTGCCACCGACCAAATCACCATCAACAGCACCAGCAACGTGCAACGTGTTGAAATCTACAACATGCAAGGTCAACTGGTGAAGGCTGAAACCGGCGCTGTGAACAACATCTCCGTGAAAGACCTCGCCAACGGCATGTACACCCTGAAACTGACGACCGACAACGGCATTTCCATCCACAAAATCGTGAAGAAGTAAGTTTGTTAGTTACAGATACAAAAAAGACCGGCGTTTCCGTCGGTCTTTTTTTTGTAGATGACGTAGGGCTGTCACATTGTGGCAGCCCTACACATTGTGGCAGCCCTACACATTATGGCAGCCTTACATAAATTATTCGTGTAACATTTTGCGGATGAATTCGCGATTGTCGTTGGCGCGGAGGTGGAGAAAATATGTGCCGGCAGAAAGACCACTGACATCGATTGTCGCCCGCTGTAGAGACGCGATTAATCGCGTCTCTACATGACGGCCGTGTATGTCATAAAGGGTGATATTATCAATCTCTATGCCATCAGCCAATTCCACATTAACAACATCTTTCGCCGGGTTGGGATAAACTACAACACACTGCTCGTAACTCTCAACACCAACCACCTTAGCCAACTGAACATTCTGCTCAAGGCGTTGACCATCAGCAATATTTGTAACGATAGTCTTCGGCAAATAACCCTCTGCAGAGTAGGTGACAGCATACTGTCCCGCCTTGATAGGACGATGATAGTCGCCATGAGGCATAGCCGTTTCGACATAAGAATGATCGAGGTCGTGGTTGACGATATAAACCAACGCCTGCAACGGTTCACCCGTAATCGAATCGGTAACAGTACCGTGGATGCCGTTGTCCGCCTCCGCAATGAAATTCAAAAACGACCGCTTAATATATCCCCAATAGTTTGGCAACTTATTAGAAGACAATACTTTGCTATCACTAACCTCAATAGTGACATGACGTGTTCCAAGATACCAATTGTGGTAGTCCTGCATAGAACCCGTGATAACGTACCAGTCACCGCCCTCGGTCACGCCATTATCCTCCTCCGTCATGAAATTGGCGTTGAACAGGTGACAAGTGTCGGCAAAGTTCCGTCCGACATAGTTCCACCAAGCAGCATCGGCATGACTGTGCTGCCAAGTCATCCACTTGTCCCACGGATAGTTGAAAACCTCAGCCCCTCCGTGCAGGTTGGTGGCCAGCGTGAAGTTATGCGCCGACATAAACGTCATCATCGCTTCCACTTCCGGCTCATAATCCGACTTTGCAATAGTCTGACCAGCTTCCGGAAAAACGCGGTTCAAATCTTCCCAATGACGGTTATATCTGATGGAGGTTGGAGATTCATTAATCTGATTGTTGGACGTATAATAGGTGCCGTCTGGATTGTGCAGCGGACAAATCCAAAGATCGATATTGTTCACTAACTCTGTAACATAGCTATCTGTGTTATAATTAGTTAGAAGATAATCTATCAAACGGAGCATCATGTAATAGCCCACCACTTCATCACCATGAATGGTTGAGATATAGAAGACAGACGGTTTCCCTCCATTATCATTGAGATCATTGCTGATATGTGCACAGAGAATCTTGTGATTGCCCGGCGTCGCAGCCAAAATGGTGTCAATCTCGCACAAATTCGGATAGCGTGTGCGGAAAGTGTCCATCATCGCAAGGTACGTATTGTACGTAGGATAACGATTCCAATTGGCAGTCATCTGCTCATAATTCTGCGCCATTTGCACATTTGCGCGAGTCTGAGGCACGGTCGTATACGCGATGTTCTTCGCCAAGAAACCATCAAAATCCTTGAAAGACAAACAAATACGTGTCTTAAAAGTACCGTCTGCATTGCGATCCACACGATCCACTGAAAATTCATGGGCCAGCGTTTGCAAAGTAGATGCATCCACCACAGCCTCCACGTATGTTACAGGAAACGTGAGGGTTTGATTACTCTGTCCAAAGCCCTCCAATGCAAAAACAGATAATACTATTGTCAAAAAAACAATACAATAATTCTTCATAATGCTTTATTATTCTGATAATTATGAAAACAAAAGACCTCTATGCAAGAGGCTGCGCGAAAATACAAAAAAAGTCAAGCCATCTTAGAGACTGTGTAACCTCGCCCCCTCATCGCGCATTCTCCTCACGAACTTCTTGTATCACACTGTGCAACAACTCCTTGAGAGTGTCGTCCATCTCGGTCTGGAGGGTCTCTTGATAGTAACGTTCCGCGATCTCGAATGGATCCTTTTCGCGAAATTCAGAAAGGTTGAACTCAGGTTTTTCCACCACACTTTTGCCGTCTGCAGCCGGACGGGTACACTTGTAATCGCAATAAAGAAGTCCTTCTCCCTTAGAGAGGATGTCGCGGATGCGATTCTCAGTATCGGAGGGCAAACGCTCCGCAGAAAGGATATTCAGCTGCACATAACCCTGTTTTTCAGGAAGATGCGCATCTAAATAGGACAATGCCTCTTCCAACGGCGCAGGCTTTTCGGGAATCACATAGAAACGACGCAACGGTTCCAGTTCGATGGTGTCGATTTGGGGCATATCCCCGTGACTCTCAACCGTTACCATCGTCACAGAATGCGGAAACTGCTCCTTGAAGTTCAGCTGCACCGGACTGCCGCAATACCGTGCCTTCCCGTTTGACAACGTCTGCGGAGTGTGAATGTGACCGAGCGCGAAATAGTCGTAGTCATTATCTATTTCATTGATATTCATACTGTTGATACCACCCACAATATCGCGACCGCTGAACGTTGTGGTTTCGTGCGCAGTGAAAATTGCATTCCCGATGGTAGTGTGCCCCATCAAAATGACGGGCAGATTCTGCGTGTTGCGATCGTGAATCTCCTTTAATATAATATTGTATAGGTCGTTTTGGTAATCGGGGATATACGGCACCGCCGCAATCCAGCCTTTGCCTGGGATTTCAATGATATGCTTGTCAAGCTGGTACTCCTCCCCCACACGCTCGGCTGCCCCTATAAAGTGGGTGTTCACGCGCCGCCACACGCCCGACATACTTTCGATACGTGAGCTGCTGTCGTGGTTGCCAGCAGTGAGAACAATCGGCATATCGGGTGCCAAGTCGCAGATTCTGAGCAGATTGTCGGAAAGAAAACGCATAGAGCTGTTGCCAGGGGTATTCTTGTCGTAAATATCCCCGCTCACGATGAGCACATCGGGACGCTCCTGCTCAACAATTCGACACAACTGGTCAAGAAAACACTGATGCTCTTCCTGTCTGTCATAGTGGAAGTTAAGAATTTGACCAATATGCCAATCCGAAGTATGGAGTAGTTTCATTTTCGAATGTTTTAAGCGGCAAAGGTACACATTTTAGGAGAATCTCGCCCGACTGAATACTTTTATCAACATTTTTTGTTCATAAAAAATGAAATTTCAAAAAAGGAGTTTTTCAGAAAAAAAAGTATTATTGCACCCCGTTAGCAGCAAGGGGCTCTAACACGTAAATCATTAATAATCAATTTTTAAGTCACAAAATTATGGGTGGATTTTTCGGCGTTGTATCAACCAAGCCATGTATTTCCGATTTATTCTACGGGGTGGACTATCACTCACACCTTGGAACAAGACGCGGCGGAATAGTAACGTATCAACAAGATGCAAAACTTTTCCGCCGCTCTATTCATAATATAGAGAATACCTATTTCCGGACCAAGTTCGGGGATGAGTTGGATAAATTCCAAGGCGAATCCGGTATCGGTGTCATCAGCGACACTGACGCGCAGCCTATCGTGGTGAACTCACACCTCGGCCGCTTCGCCATCACTACGGTATCCAAGATCAACAACATCAAAGAGTTGGAGCAGGAGTGCCTCGACTGCAACCAGCAGTTCACCGAACTCAGTTCCGGTTCCACCAACCCCACCGAACTCATTGCGCTGATGATCACCCGCAAGCACGATTTTGTGGAAGGCATACAATATGTATATGAGAAGGTGAAAGGTTCTTGCTCTTTCCTGATTTTGACGGAAGACGGTATCATCGCCGCCCGTGACTATTACGGACGCACCCCTATCGTCATCGGTAAAAAAGACGATGGTCGCGTGGTCGCCTCTGAAAACCACAGTTTCGCCAACCTCGATTACGAAACGGAATATTTCGTGGGTCCCGGCGAAATCGTAAAAGTGACCGCTAACGGTATTCAACAACTGCTCGCCCCGAATCCGAAGATGCAAATCTGCTCCTTCCTCTGGATCTATTATGGCTATCCTTCAGTGAATTACGAGGATATCAACGTGGAAAGTGTGCGCTATTCTCTTGGCTACGCTATGGGTAAATCCGACGATACCGAAGTCGATTTCGTGGCTCCTATCCCCGATTCCGGCATCGGTATGGCCATCGGTTACTCCAACGGCAAGCAAATCCCTTACCAGCGCGCTATCGTCAAATACACACCCACCTGGTCACGCAGCTTCATGCCCTCCAATCAGTCAATGCGCGAGCACGTTGCCAAGATGAAATTGCTGCCTAACAGAGACTTACTGAAAGGTAAACGCGTGGTCTTCTGCGACGACTCCATCGTGCGTGGCACCCAGTTGCGCGACAACGTGAAGATGATGTACGAATACGGCGCCAAGGAGGTGCACATCCGCATCAGCTGTCCCCCGCTACTCTACGGTTGCGAATTCCTCAACTTCTCCGCCTCCAAAAACGTCTTGGAGCTCATCACCCGCCGCGTCATCAAAGAACTGGAAGGCGACGACAACAAAAATCTGCACCTCTACATGGACAGCACCACCAAAGAATATGCCAACATGGTGGAAATCATCCGCAAACACATCGGTGTGGACACTTTGAAATTCAACACGTTAGACACCATCACCAACTCTATCGGTCTGCCCAAAGACCGTATCTGCACCCATTGCTTCGATGGCTCCTCTTACGGCTTCTAACAACTTATTTTATAACCAATTATCCTGTAGAGACGTGCCTCGGCGCGTCTCTACAATTATAAATAAAGACAAATCATGGCCACACAAAACTACCTCCTGCTCGGACAAAAAAAACGGATGATTGAACAGCTTCGTCAGCGGGGCATCACAGATGAAAACGTGCTCAACGCCTTCGACAAAATGGAGCGGCACCTCTTTCTGGAGTCTTTGCTTTGGCCGCAGGCATACGAAGACACCGCCATTGTCATCTCCACCAACCAAACCATCTCCAAACCCTCTACCGTGGCCTTCCAATCGCAACTCTTAGAGGTACAAAAAGGGCATAAAGTGCTGGAAATCGGCACTGGATCCGGCTTTCAAGCAGCCATTCTGTACGCGATGGGCGCAAAAGTATATACCGTGGAACGTCAAATCGCCCTCTTCAAGCATACAAAACCCCTGTTAGCCAATCTCGCACCCACCGTGGTCACCTACTACGGCGATGGTTTCAAAGGGTACCCGGCATTTGCCCCCTACGACCGCGTAATCGTAACATGCGGAGCACCTGACATACCGCAAGCACTCCTCGACCAACTGGTCGTAGGCGGAATCATGGTCATCCCTGTAGGTACAGAGTCCCAAATCATGAAAAAAATCGTAAAAATCAGCGATTCAGAATACGAAGAGGAAGACTTCGGCGACTGTTTATTCGTCCCGATGCTAAAAGAACGCGTGCGCAAGTGAACGGATTACTCCGAAATTCCAACGGCGCCATCCTCAGTGAACTTCATGGCTTTGATATAACGTAAGGTGCCATCCGAGTTTTGGGTGGCGATGCCATATACATAATAGTCGCTTTCTGACATCAGCGAGCAGATATAGGCCGTGTCCACCTTTGCCATCTGTGCGTCAAAATAGGCACTCGCTTCGGCATCGTTCTCCGTAACGGTCTTGTTTTCGAATGTGATCAGCTTGTTATAAGTCACCCTTGATGACATATACTCCTCAATGGCCTGGAAATCAGAAGGATCGACAGCGCCATTTTGAAATTCCAAACAGCCGATGGTATATGTAGTGGAAACCAATTTATCTTTACAAGCGCCCAAAAAGATGGACATGCAGACTACTACTGCTATAACTACTTTTTTCATATCTGAACAATCTATATTACAATTTGCAAAAATAGTACAAATTGTATCAAAAATCTCAGCTCTTCAAAGATGTAATCAACATCTTTTTGTTACTTTTGCACTTTCAAAAAAGTGAAGGTATGCAAGTCTCAGGATTCATTTTCGCAGCCGGTTTAGGGACCCGTCTATATCCTCTAACTGCCAATAGACCAAAGGCTTTGGTGCGTTATCAAGACAAAATACTGTTGGACAACGCAATAGACAAAATGTGGAACAGCGGCATCCACGACATCATTGTCAACGTGCACCATTTTTCAGACATGATGCTGGATGCACTGCGTAACCATCCCCATGCCGCGCATATCCGCATCTCCGATGAGCGCGCCTACCTTCGCGATACTGCCGGTGGTCTGAAATTCGCAGAACCGCTGTGGAAAAACAGCGACATCTTGTTACTATATAATGTTGATATCCTGTCAGATATAGATTTATCCAAACTGGTCGACCACCATATTCAGCAACAAGCGGAAGCCACTCTGGCCGTGCGACATCGCGATACACAACGGTATTTTCTTTTCAACGGCACCGAACGGCAACTGTGCGGTTGGGAAAACATCAAGACTGGCGAGAAGATTCTTGCACGCGCTGCCGACAATCATGACAGGCTCGCTTTCAGCGGAATACACGTTATCAACACTGATTTTGCACGATGCATCCCCTCCGTGGAGAAATCTTCCATCACCCAATTCTATCTGTCAAACGCCGACCATCACCGGATTTTGGGATATCCCCATGATGCCGACCAATGGCTGGATGTAGGGAAATTCGACGAATTCCGTAACTTGTTGTCATAGCCCTTTTTATAACGCTCAAAAAAGTTTATACTCTTTTTTTTCAAAAAATCAAGAGCAAAAACAAAATTTTTTGAACTTTTTTTTTGTTAATTTTGCGATGTTAAAAATTGACGAGAATAAATATTATAAACTGTTCAAATTAAGCATTATAGCAAAAATTTACAAAGTTGAAACTGCAAATGGAAAAAGAGATACCCTCACATATACCCGTCTGGAATCAATGCTTGGAGATTATCAGAGACACGGTCTCTCCGGAGGTCTATTCTACTATATTTGAGCCAATTAACGCTGTCTCCTTAGACAACAAACAGCTCACGTTGGAATTGCCGAGTCTTTGGTACAAAGAGATCTTGGAAGAACAATATGTGGACCTGCTTCGGACCGCCATCCGCAAGCTGCTGGGCAAAGATGCCAAGCTGCGCTACAAAGTGCTGATGGAAAGAGGGCAAAACGCTACCCAAAACGCCTCCATCACCATTTCCTCTACCTCACGTAAAGCTGTTAAGAATCCGCTGATGATGCCCCCGTTGGATGTCAACGCCATGGACCGCAAAGACATTCCCGGACCCTTCGTGGTGCCCGGCATCAAAAAGCAACGTATACCCTCCAACCTCTCCGAAACACTCACATTCGACAACTATGTGGTGGGCGACTGCAACCGTTTGGCCTGCGCTGCCGGCATGTCTATCGCCAAAGCCCCGGGTCAAACACCCTTCAACCCATTGTTCATTTATTCGGAAGTTGGATTGGGCAAAACACACTTGGTCAATGCAATAGGTATCCAGACTAAAATCAACTTCCCCGACAAAATCGTCATTTACGTCAGCGCTGACACCTTCTACCAGCAATACATGGAGGCCGTCAAGAGCGACAACCTCAACGATTTCTATTGGTTCTACCAAGCCGTTGATATGCTGATTATCGACGATATCCAGTTCATCTCCGGCAACAAGACCAAAACCCAAGAGGCCTTCTTCCAGATTTTCAACCACCTGCACCAGCTCAAGAAACAGATTATCATGACCTCCGACAAATCGCCGGTGGACATCACAGGTTTCGAGCCCCGACTGCTGAACCGTTTCAAATGGGGCTTGGCCACCGACCTGCAAGCACCCGATCTGGAAACCCGTACTGCCATCATTACCAAAAAGTTAGAGAACAACGGCATCGAATTTTCCAAGGAGGTTATCGACTACCTGGCTCTGCGTATTACCGCCAACACCCGCGAACTGGAAGGCGCTATGATCGCCATTCTGGCTCAGGCATCCCTGAACCACCGCGACATCACCCTCGATCTCGCGCGTGAAATGGTCGACAAATACGTGAAATCCACTGCAAAAGAGATCTCTATCGAATATATCCAGAAGATTGTGTGCGACTATTTCGGCATCTCCGTGGACGCCATCAACGCCAAAACCCGCAAGCGCGAAATCGTGCAAGTGCGACAAATCAGCATGTATTTTGCCAAGAAGTACACTCATTTGCCGCTCTCTGTAATCGGCGCCTACTGCGGAAACAAGGATCACGCCACCGTTTTGCACGCCTGCCGCACCATCCGAAACCTCAGTGAAACCGACAAAAAGATGAAACAATATATCTCCGATATTGACAAAAAAATGAAAATCGGAAATATTTGATACATCGTAAAAAAATAATCTTTATATTTGCGCCGCCTATTTTAAAAGGTAAAAAATGAAAAAACATTGGGTCAGAAAAGAGCTTCCAGATGAAGCAGTTGTCTCGCAACTATGTGAGCATCTGCATCTTGAGCGGCCATTGGCAACGCTCTTGGCTCAGCGTGGCATCACAACAGTGCAACAAGCCCGCGACTTTTTTGAACCCAATATCGATAAATTACATGACCCTTTCCTCATGAAGGACATGACTCTCGCCGTGGAGCGCCTCTCCAAAGCCATTGTGCACGACGAGAAAATCATGGTCTATGGTGACTATGACGTGGACGGCACCTCAGCGGTCGCCCTCGTCTATTCCTTCCTGTGTGAAATCCGCGGTTCCGACTCCCATGAGTACATCAAATATTACATCCCCGACCGCTATACGGAAGGCTACGGCATCACCGAAAAGGGCATCCAATACTGCAAAGAGAACGATATCAACCTGTTGATTTCCCTCGACTGTGGTATCAAAGCCAACGATATGGTGGATCTGGCCAACCAATACGGCATCGATGTCATCATCACCGACCACCATTTGGAAGGCGACACACTGCCTAACGCACTCGCCATCCTCGATCCCAAGCGGAAAGACTGTCCCTATCCTTACAAGGAGCTCTCTGGCTGCGGCGTCGGTTTCAAATTGGTGCAAGGCTACTGTTTCCGCAACGAACTGCCCGACGAACTCTGGCTCAAACGCATGGACTTAGTCGCCGTCAGTATTGCTTGCGACATCGTGGCCATCACCGGTGAAAACCGTATTCTCGCCCACTTTGGTCTGGAGATGATCAACAAGATCCCGCGCATGGGCATTCGCGCCATCCTCGACCAGGCTGGCATCAAAATGAGAACCTATCCTCCTTTCAGCGAGGACACATTCTTTACACGCGTCATATCTATCTCAGACTTAGTGTTTTACGTCGGTCCGCGCATCAATGCAGCAGGCCGTATCAAAAGTGCTAAGGAGTCTGTCCGACTCTTCATCGTGGAGGACGAGGACAAGTCCATGGAAATCAGCTACCGCATCAACAAACAGAATAACGAGCGTAAGCAAAAAGACAAAAACGCCACGGAAGAGGCGATGGATATGATCCGCAACTCCCACGAATTTGAAAACCGCAAGAGCATTGTGGTCTACAACCCGCAATGGGAAAAGGGCATCATCGGTATCGTGGCCTCCCGCCTTGTGGAGGAATTCTACAAACCCACCATCGTGTTGATGAGCTCCGATGACGGTCTGATCACCGGTTCCGCACGCTCCGTCAAGGAATTCAACATCTACGACGGTATCGATTCCTGCGCAGACCTGCTGGAACACTTTGGCGGACACAAATACGCTGCCGGCTTGACGATGAAGCAGGAAAATCTGGAAGAATTCTCCCAACGTTTCGAAGAATACGTGAAAGAAAATCTGGATGAATCATCCTACGAACCGGAAATCACAGTGGATATGATGCTGAATCTCTCCGAAATCACGCCTCATTTCCTCAAGAATCTGAAAAAATTCGCTCCGTTCGGACCTGGAAACATGGAGCCCATCTTCGAGACAGACGGTGTGGTGGACGAAGGAAACGCCCGCATTGTTGGTGACAAACACTTGAAATGCAAGATTTTGAGTCCTTACGAGCGCAGCAACTCTTTCGATGGCATCGCCTTTAACCAAAAAGCTCAACTGCCCATCATCAGCGACTCCAAACCCTTTAATGTTCTGTACCATGTGGAGGAAAACCGTTGGAACAACACCGTTACAACGCAACTCAACATCAAAGACATTGAACCCGCCAACCGCGAAACGCAACAACAGGAAGAGAACGCCAACAACGTTAACGATTATACCTATCGCACCAGCAGCGACAAAAAGGACGTTAATCCCGCATAAGCACAGCCAAATCACCATTTTTTGACATGAAAATCGCCGTAAACACACGCTTACTGCTCAAAGGAAAATTAGAGGGTATCGGGTTGTTTACCAATGAGACGTTGCGTCGCATCACCCAATCGCATCCGGAACATCAATTCTACTTTATCTTTGATCGGGAATACGATGACTCCTTTATTTACAGTGATAATATCACCCCCCTGGTGGCTTATCCGCAAGCGCGTCACCCTTACCTCTGGTATCTCTTCTTTGAATATGGTATCCCGTTGAAACTCAGGTCCATAAAACCGGATCTTTTCATCTCCACCGACGGTTGGATTCCGACAAAGCTCGATATTCCCGTGGTCAATGTCATCCACGACCTCAACTTTGTGCACCATCCCGAATTCATTAAGCCTGTGGTGCGCCGTTACTATGACCGCTTCTTCCCGAAATTCGCACGCAACTCCACCCGTCTCGCCACGGTCTCCCAATTCAGTCAGCAGGACATTATCCAAAGCTACCAAGTGCCTGCCGAAAACATCACTGTAGTCTATAATGGAGCTAATCCTGCATACGTGCCGTTTTCTACTGATCAGCAACAAGCTATCAAACAGCAACATACCGACGGTTGTGACTTTTTCCTATTCGTAGGTCTCATCCACAAGCGCAAGAATCTGGCCAACATCTTCAGAGCATTCGACCAGTTCAAAGACCGCTCCGCCAGTTCAATGAAATTAGTGGTGGTAGGCGACAAAAAATGGTGGGCCGGCGAGATTGAGAACACCTATTTGCAAATGAGTCATCGCGACGATGTGGTAATGCTTGGCCGTCAGCAAATTGACGTGCTGAGCCGACTGACCGCATCTGCTACGGCACTCGTCTACGCCTCCCTCTTCGAAGGCTTCGGACAACCCATTGTGGATGCTTTTAACGCGCACACACCCGTGATCACCTCCAATGTCACCTCCATGCCCGAAATTGCCGGCGACGCCGCACTGCTCGTCGACCCCTATAGCGTGGAAGAGATTGCCGACGCCATGAATCGCCTCTATAGCGATGAAAATTTACGTACAGAGCTGATAAACAAAGGAATCGCCCGAAAAGACATCTTCACTTGGGAGCACACAACCGACCTGCTATGGCAAACCATTGATGCGGCTTTACCAAGATAATACACTACTACCCATACAAAAAAAAGCAGGGCAATACCCTGCTTTTTTTGTATCAACTTTGGAAACGATTAGAACTTAGATTCGTTTTCCAATAATTGTTTGTTCTTCTTGTTATAGCCAAGAATCATGACAGTTTCAAGGCACATGCAAATAACCATAATCACGATGGCAATCACAACCATTGAACCATGATTGGTTTTGACGTAGAACGCTCCTTCACGGAAGAAGGTGCTGAACAGAATGAAGTTCATCACCCACACGCTGCAAAGCAGGAATGCCCACCAAATTGACATAAACAGGTTAGAGTTGTCCACCGAATTCTCATCTCTGGTAACAATGCCTGCATCTTCAAGTGAATAGTCGGTTTCGTTCCAAACTTCCTTAGTGAAAGAGAGGGGTTTGATAAGGTTATAGACGGGAACAAACCATGCCACGTATGACATCCACGGTTTCATACCATCTTTCATCCACGGAGCAATATTCTGGAGATTCTGGTTGTTCTTGGCACCCCAGTGTGCGAAAACAAACGTTTTGAGCAGGAAAGCAACGATGGTAATCCATGCAATCACCCAGAATTTCTTCTTGGCTGCCTCATTGTCACTGTTCAGTTGTTCCCAATTCTCATGCGCAGGACCGTACTCTTTCTCCAAATCAGCTACTTGAGCAAGATGTTGCTCCTGCTGTTTCTGTTTATCAGCCAAAGTCTGCTTGGTGACCTCAATACTTTCGCTAAGGGCTTTCTTTTCGTCCTTAGTGGCAACAGTTTTCTGCTGAAGCGTGTCCAGTTTGTACTGATAATAGGCCACTTCTGCGCTATCCTGACGCAACGGATGCTGTGCTGTCACATAGCCTTCATACAATTTGTTGTAATGATTACGCTCTTGGATGACGGCACGATTGGTCTTGTCAAATTTCATTAAAAAGAGCATGGAAATAATGAAAAGCACCAATACCACCACATTACAAAGCAGAATAACTTTGCCCAAACCGGTGTTGTCTGTCAATTTTTTCATACTTGAATTTATTTTATATTACTAATTTTCAATATTTTACGATGCAAAGATAATTTACATTAAGCGTAGCAAAAGTAATAAAAAAATCCATACTTATGCGCAATGTTGAAAAAAAAGGATAATCTCTCCTTCTACTTGAAAAAATGCTTCTTGCGGATCTTCAAATATGCTTCCTCGTTGAAACGATAATACTTTGGAGCACGGGGAGATTTCGGTAATCTTGTAAGTTCAAGAATGTTGGTCACCAATCCGATGGCCACCCAGTGTTTCTGGAAGTTCCGGCGGTCGATTTTGCAATTGTAAACCGACGACCAAAGCCGGCCCAGTTCAGGCAAAGTGAACTCCTCGTCCAACAAATAGAAAAAATAAGGCGAAAGTTTGATGCTGGTACGTAGTTGCTCAATAGCCGTTTTCATCACCTTTTCATGATCAAACGCCATATCCGGGAGTTCGTAAATATTAAACCACTGTGTCTCAGCGGCATCGTCTCCTGCGTGAGCCTCAACATCGTGCACAAACGAGTAGTAGACAACCGAAATCACCCGACCCCGAGGATCGCGGTTTACGCCACTGCATGAGCACAACTCCTCCGTAAAGCGCGGCACAATGCCCGTCTCCTCCTTCAATTCGCGCAAGGCAGCCTCCTTCAAGGTTTCATCCTCATTCAAAAAGCCACCAGGCAACGCCCACATCCCCTTGTAAGGGTCGTTTCCACGTTTCACCAGAAGCACCTGCAGGTTCTTACCGTCGAAACGGTAAACCACATTGTCCGCCGCCACTGCCGGCCGCCAATAATCATACTGGTATTTTTTCGTCTCTTCCATAATCTTCCGTTTCACATTAATCCCCTCATCTTCTCTTCTTCTCATCTTTTCATCTCCTCATCTTTCTACCCCAGGAGTAGCGGCATTCGTTCCTCACGCTTTACCCCTGGCTACCGAGCTCCCAACTCCTAACCCCTCTCCAACGCCAAACTAATCCGCTTTCTCTCCACCTCAACCCCTTCAACCTTCACCATCACCTTCTGATTGAGATGGACAACCTCGTTGGGATCGGAAATGCGGTGATCGCTCAACCGACTGATGTGGATGAGTCCGTCCTGATGCACGCCGATATCCACAAAACAACCGAAATTGGTGATATTTGTGATAATTCCAGGCAACACCATCCCAGGAGTTAAATCATTGATAGTATGAACATTCTTATCGAATTCAAACATCTCGAACTGGGTACGCGGATCGCGACCGGGTTTCGCTAACTCTTTCATAATATCCTCCAAAGTGGGCAAACCCACCTTGTCAGTAATGTAGTTCTTCAACACAATCTGCTGCCTGAGTTCTTTGTTCTTGATCAAATCCGACACGGAACAGTTCAGGTCTTTCGCCATCTTCTCGACCACCTTGTAGCTTTCCGGATGCACAGCGCTGCCGTCCAGCGGGTTCTCCGCCTCACGGATACGCAGGAATCCTGCTGCCTGCTGATAGGCTTTCGCGCCGAAACGCGGCACCTTCTTCAGCCCCTCACGAGAGGCAAACGGACCGTTCTCGTTACGGTAATCGATAATGTTCTGTGCCAAGGCAGGCCCCACACCGGAGACGTATGACAACAACTGCTTACTGGCGGTGTTCAGCTCCACGCCCACGTAGTTGACGCAACTCTCCACCGTGGTCTGCAAGCTCTCCTGGAGCATCTTCTGGTTTACGTCATGCTGGTACTGCCCCACACCAATGGATTTCGGATCAATCTTGACCAACTCGGCCAATGGGTCCATCAGTCTGCGACCAATAGAGACAGCGCCGCGCACGGTCACGTCGTAGTCGGGAAACTCTTCACGCGCCACGGGCGATGCCGAATAGACCGACGCCCCGCTTTCGTTAACCATATAGGCCTTGACATCTCGCTCGAACGGGATATAACGGACAAAGTTCTCCGTCTCGCGACCGGCTGTACCGTTGCCAATGGCTATCGCATCCACCTGATACTGAAGCACTAATCGTTTCAGCTTGTCGGAAGCCAACTTGTATTGCCCCACCGGAGGGTGCGGGTAAATTGTTTCGTTATAAAGCAATTTGCCTTGCGGGTTGAGTATCACCACCTTGCATCCCGTGCGGAATCCGGGGTCGATAGCCAACGTGGTCACCTGCCCGAGCGGAGCCGCCAACAACAGCTGACGCGCATTCTTCGTGAACACGGAAATGGCCTCTTTGTCTGCCTTCTCCTTGTAGAACTTGCGCATCTCCGTCTCCATTTGAGGCTGCAGCAACCGTTTGTAAGCATCGGTGGCGGCCATCCACACCTGCTGGGCACTGTTGCTGTTGTTCTTGACGATGCGGTGCTTCAAATCCGCAAGCGTACGCTCCTCGTCAGGTGCGATGTGCACGCGCAGAATGCCCTCTTCTTCGCCACGCAACATGGCTAAGATGCGATGTGACGGAGCTTTTGCAAGCAACTCCTCCGCATTGTAGTAGATGCGATACTTTTCGTCTTCGTCGATTTTATCGGGAATCTTCTTAGTGGAGATGCGGCTGTAACGCAGAAACGTATTACGCAAACGCGCACGGGTACCGGCATTCTCGCTGATGAGCTCTGCTATAATGTCGCGCGCACCGGCGAGCGCCTCCTCCTCGGAAGCCACGCCCTTCTCCTCACTGACAAACTTGGCCGCCTCGCGCTCCAAATCAATCGGACGCTGCTGCCACAGCAATTTCGCCAACGGACGCAAACCCTTTTCTTCGGCAACCGTCGCGCGAGTCTTGCGTTTGGGACGATACGGAAGATACAAGTCCTCCAAGGCACTCATCGTTTCCGCCTGCTCGATCTTTTCGCGCAACTCAGGCGTCAGCTTACCCTGTTCGTTGATGGAATCTACGATGGCAGCACGACGCTTGTCTAATTCCAACCATTTGGCATACAGATCTTTAATATTACCAATCTGCACCTCATCCAAAGAACCGGTGGCCTCCTTACGATAGCGGGAAATAAAGGGGATGGTGGCACCTGTCTCCAGAAGATTCAAGGTGTTCTGCACCTGCTCCTCCGTGAGACTCAATGCCTGCGCAATCCGTAATGCGTAATTATGTTCCGACATCCTTTTCTCTGTTGCCTTTTGCCTATTGTCTTTTGCCTAAAACGACTACTTCACAATTTCCAGCAGCTCAATATCGAACACCAGCGGAGAATACGGCGGAATAGCGCCGCGAGTCATGGTACCATCACCGTATGCCAAATCAGACGGAATCAGCACAGTAACCTTGTCTCCTACCTTCATGCCAGAAACGGTAGCGTCCCAACCGGGGATCACCTGACCAGCACCCACAGTAAATTCGAAAGGAGTACCGCGCTCCACAGAGCTGTCGAACACTGTGCCGTCAACAAAACGACCGGTATAGTGAACTTTCACGTTCTGCAAAGGTTCCACTTTGTCACCGTTGCCCTTCTTGACAGTCTTCAAATAGACACCCGTCTCCAACTGTTTCATACCAGGATTGTCCTTCAGATACTTGTCGATTTCAGCCACTTCCTGCACTCTTCTCTCATCCAGTTGAGCCTGCATTTCAGCTTGTGCCTTCTCGAAATCGGCTTTTTTCATTACACCGAAGAGTTTCACATCCAGATAGAGCGGATCCTCGCCGAATTCATACGCCTGGTTCATCATTTTATCGAAAAAGGTAGGACCATCCAAAATAAACGTAGCACTGTCGCCCTCATGCATCATGCGAAGTGCGGTGAACATATCGCCCTCATAAAGGGAATCCATCACCATCTGCTGAGGCATCATCGGGAAAAGCAGAGAGTCACCTGCGCGAAGGGAAATCAAAACGCCCACCAAATCACCCGTTTGCGGTTGATATGCAGTATCGTGAACATCTCCATAAAACTGATAGTAAATACCAGATTTATCCTTTTTGAAGCCTTTGTACTTGCTGCATGCTCCTAAAGCAAAAATAGTGGCGATGGCGAGGCCGATCAAGGCCAATTTTGTTACATTTTTCTTCATTTTCTTCAGTTTTAAATCTTTATCTATTTGATTAACAATTCATTATTCATTTTTTGGTGGATGAACATGGAGCAACTCCACCTCATACACCACCGGCGTGTAGGGCGCGATATTCAAATTGACGAATCCCTGTTCCCCAAAAGCCAATGAAGAGGGGAACACCATAGTGATTTTATCTCCCTCACGCATCTCCATCACGAGAATATCCAATCCGCGAGCTACTTGACCCATGCCAAGTTCGAAAGTGAACGGATTTTCCGGGTCTAAACTACGATCAAATTCAGAACCATCCAATCTAAAGGCACGGAACAGAATGTCAACAACGCAACCCTGCTCCGCCTTCTCGCCATTGCCCACCTCAACATACTCGCAATATATACCTGCTATCTTATTGGTAATATGGTTCTTATCTACATAATTATTAATCAGAGAATCCTCAAGATGCCGCATCAGTTCTTTACGCTCCTCGTAAAGTTCTTCAGCTCTCTCCAAATTCTGCTTCGACATGATTCTCAGCAACTTAATATCCGCATAAATCGGCTTTTTGCCGTATGGATATTCACCCATCCCCAAAAACTCTTCGTAAAACTTGCGCCCGTCAAAAATGAACGTTGCACTGTCCCCGAGATGCATCATTCTCAATGCGGTGTAGATGTCGCCCTTGTAAAGATCGTCCATCAGCATATTGTTCTGCGTCATTGGAGACAATACCGAGTCTTCAACCCTCAGCGCCATATTGACGACCACAAAATCACCTGTTTTCGGCTGCTCGTTGCCCTCGTTCAACTCATGAAACTGATAATAGACACCCGAATTCCGTTTGAATCCGTTGTACTTTTTGCAAGAAACAAGCGTCACACAAAGCAACACCGCAACTAAAACCCATATCAAACTATTCTTTTTCATCATCTTGCAACACTATAAGATACCTGTATGTTGTTTTCCGGCAATTGTTCATCGTTTTCCAAAGCTCTGATTTCCATCACAATAGGCTGCAAAACATGAATCATATCACCGTCACCAGCCACACCATACGCCAAATACGAGGGAATCACCAAACGGGCTTTGGCTCCGGGCTTCATCATTTGCGCCGCCTCATGAAGCGCTCCGATCTCTTCGGAACGGTTCACTATGAAAACCTTGACGCCATTGCTGTCGGAATTGTAAATCTGCTCCCCTGAGAGTAAAAAAGTCTTGTATTCCAACACCACACGGTCACCCTCGCGAAACTGCTCGCCGTGACCGGGTTCCAAGATCTCAATATAGAGCCCCGTTGGCGTCCGCTCCATCTGCCAGCCGTAACGTGCGATGAACATCTGCATCTCCTCGTTCTCCAGCTGCATGATTTTCTTATTCCCCTCCACGTAAGGCGCGTCCTTGTCCTCCTTCACCTCATCGGATGAGGACACGACACTCCCTGTGGCCTTTTGGTCACAACACGCGGTGAACCCACCGACAAGCAAAGTTAACATAATGAGGATCAGAAATCTACGCATGGGTTACTTCTGTATCTCGGCGTTCTCCCGAACGGCGTTCTCGAAATGAGCGATGGCCTCCTCCATGGTTCCATGATAGAAAGCACCCGCCGCGTTGGCATGTCCACCGCCCTCGAAATACTTGCGAGCAAACAAATTCACATCCACAATTCCCTTGGAACGGAACGACACACGAATCCGATTGTCACGCTCGGTGAAAAAAGCCGTGTAGTGAACAGATCCCAACGAGAGTCCATAATTCACAAAACCCTCGGTATCACCAATTTGGAAACCATTATCCGTTAAATCCTTCTTGGTCAGATACATATACGACGCCCCAAACTCCGGCATCACCTTCAGACGCTGCGAAAGGGCAAGGCCCAACAGTTTCATGCGACTTTCGGTGTAATTGTCATAAACCTTGCGATGGACATCCTCGCCGTTTACACCCGCCTCGATCAGCTTGCGCAGCACGGTGTAAGACTCCGGGAAATCGCAGGTGTAGGACATCGAACCCGTGTCGGTGATGATGCCCACATAGAGGCACTCGGCAATCTCCTTCGAAGGCATTCTGTCGGGAGTAAGGTACTTGTAGAGGAAGTTATAGACCAGCTCGGAAGCGGAGGTGGTCAGATGGGTGGAGTACATCACATCGCATTTGATGTCGGGTTGCACATGATGGTCAATGAGCACCCGGAAGCCCGGGAACTTGCTGATGGCGTTCTGGAGGTCCTGACCGGCACGGTGCGGGGCGTTCATATCGACCACGAAAAGGATGTCGGCATTCTTGATGCGCTTGCGGGCCTCGGTAAGGTTTTCTTGCGCCACGAGGATATTCTCCGCGCCGGGCATCCATTGGAGGAAGCCTGGGAACGGGTTCGGTGAAATCACAGAAACCTCGTAACCGTCGTCCTTAAAATAGTGATAAAGGGCCAAAGCACTGCCCAAAGCATCCCCGTCGGGATTGAAATGGAACACAATGGCAATCGCCTTCGCATCCTTCAGCGCAGCCTGCATTTTCTGTATATCCTGCTCTTCCAAAGTATCAGATTTTTGAATCGGCAAAGATACGAAAAATTCGCTAATTGGGAATTGATAATTGATATTTATTTCGGTTAGCCCGCAGGCCTAACGGCCTGCGAAAAAACGAATGGGATTTCGCATTCCTACCGAGCCCTTCAGCCCTAACGGGCTGATGAAGGAACGGAATGCTCCCTTATTCGCTTCGTGTGCGGTAGTTTCGCAGGCCGTTAGGTCTGCAGGGCAAGACGATTCCCACAATCGTCACGAACGCAGACATTAGCAGTCCGTTAGGACTGCGGGGCTCGGTAGCACAAAACGGCATCGGGTGTATTTCGCAGGCCGCTAGGTCTGTATGGCTCGCTAGGAGACGACGCTTCCCAGCGTCGCAAATCGCAGTCCGCTAAGACTGCAGGGCTCGGTAGCATAGAGCGGCATCAGGCGTTTGTCGCAGGCCGCTAGGTCTGCAGGGAATATCAGAAAACAATAAGAACGCCCATCACCACGGTTTGTGTTTTTTCAAAGCGGGACATCAATTCCTTTGGAGTCACAATAATCAGCAAATTCCGACCATTCCATTGGTCCAACTTGTTCTTCTTTTTTCAAATCAACAACCCAATAGAGGATAACATCTACATTATCTGAATAACCATAATCATATTTGTCATATATCGCAGGTATCGGATATTGTGGATTCCACTTAACTAATATGACATTATTCACTTTGCAATAATCCACTACTTTTGGTGGAATTTCATATTTGCCTTTACGATCAAGGATGTCTTTTCTTTGGGTATTGTAATAAACACCTGCAAAAATTCTCACATCATCTGGATCGTGGAATAATGATACCATAAACAGAATGGCTATTACTATGCCTAATATTCCGATTATCTTTTTCATATTACTACCACCCGGAAATTTTCATCCCCACATTTATCCAAGCCAGAAACCATCACTTCTCCATCACAAAATTCACACTTGCCTCATTCACATACCAACTTCCATCCTCATTTTCCGAAAGCTCCACCCAATTAAACACCAACAGTAAACTGTCTGTGCGGTACACCAACAACTCGTTCGCATGACTTTTTAACCACTGTTCCGTTACTTTTTGATCCTTGAAGCTAAATTTCCGCAACTGTTCTGCCCATATCTGGTTAATGGAAATTTTAATATGCTGCCCAACTTGCAATAAATTCTCATCTCTGTCTTTTTCCTTTATTGAATTTCCATACCACCTAACACCATCAGCATACATCCAACTATATCCTTTTATATCTATTGGACGATCATCATTATAATACAAAGTCGACGCCACAATTTCTTCCACCACAACTTCCTCTATGGCATCCTCCTCTGAATATGCCGAAGCGTAATTGCGAGTCAGTTCCGACAATGTCTCCAGATATGCACGCGGACTCAAGAGTCCGAACTCCCTTTTTAGCACAAGCGTATCATTGTCTCCGATATAGTCCAGCGACTGATACAACCGCCGATGCTCTACCATACGCACTGTATCGGAGGGATCCGGTGCAGACAACCGCAACGTTCCGTCATCGTTCAGTCGGTCGAGCTGCTGCGCAAGGGTGCGCACACGGTGCACCTGCGACCTCATCGCCACATTCTCGCCACGAAGTCCCGGCACCAGCACAACCAGCAACACCACGCACAATGCTCCTGCCGCCAATGCGAAATAGCCGCGACGGTTGCGAAACAGGAACACCAACACACAACACGTCATGAGGATACCGCCCAACAGTAGGTAGTAGCGCCATTCCGTCAACCCGTAGTCCATCAGACGGCGGGCAACACCCGTCCAGAAGAGTGCCAGCAGCGGCAAGACGAACAGACTGAAATGGTCGTAGAACCACTTGAAGGGTTGCGGTTCCGTCAGCATCTGCAACATCTTGGCCAACAAGAAGACCACGAAGAAAACCGTCACCATGATGGCGACCCCGCCCTTCGGCAGGTTCCAAGTGAAGAGGATTTTGGCGGCATAGACATAGAGTACCACCGTGTAAATCAGCAATGCCGGTGTCAGCACCCAATTCAGCAGGACGGCCCAGAAACGGCGGATCTCGATGGTTTCGGGACGGTCCTCCATGGCGAAGAAGAGCACGGGAACCAATCCGCAAAATAGCAGCAATGCCGCTTGTTCGTACCAGCCGTCCCAGACTTTGTGAGGAATTTCGAAAAGCGACTTGATCGTATAAGCGATGGCGGCATACAGCAGATAGAGGATTCCCGCGACGAGCAACGCCCGCACCGCCGACCAGGCCATCTGCACGTTACGCTGCACAAAGGGTTCGTTTTCGGTGAGCCGATGTCGCACGCACAACCACAGTGGAAGCGCCGCCAGCACCGCAATCCAATAGACGGTTTCCTCCACCCAGTCGAGGAGGAACGGCATGGCGAACCCGGCCACCATCCCCGCGAGCGGCAGCAGGTAGAGCAGCAGCCACCCGATGCCGCGTTTGCGCAACGGTTGCAGCGAGTAGGCCGCTACCACCATAAATGGCACCAGTGACATCGGCCGGAACCACCACGGCGCCGGTTCATTTTTTACATCAAATATGTCCGGATGAGAACTTCCATAACACCCAGCCACGCAAACATATAGCAGGATGACAATCTCCACGGGATGCGCCTTCACGGCATCCCACACAGCCGCCAGTCCTCGTTGGATTTTCTCTTTTAACGTTATCTTTTCCATATTCAATTGATTTTCATTTCATTCTGCAAAAATAAGAATTATCCGCTACCACGGCTTGTGACGTTTCAAAAAATCCTCTTTCTCCTCTTGGCTGAACGTCTGCGGACCGATAGCACCACCGCCGTATTGGAAAGTGCAATGGTCGTTATAGGGAATCAGATCCAGATTCTCCATAGCAGTGGATTTCTCCTCGTCCGTCATAGATCGACTGTTGATAATATAATCATACCTTCCCATTCCCACTCGGCGAAACCAGATTTTCACCAAATCGGGGGTGGTTTGAGAATATTCTATGCCGACACAACCCATCTTCTTAAGTCGCTGGCGGATGCCGTCGTATTCCTCCTGGGTCAGCCCCACCACGCACATCAACGAATCCCTTTTTTCACGCGCATCTTCGTTCCAAAAGTTTGAATAGTGGTGTTCGTCGCCCTCTCCTGCGCACACATGGAACATCTCCAGCCTATTCCCCTTGAATTCCAAGGTGACAGCACAACTGTCGGCAACAGCACTTTGAAGATAGCGGTGCAACTCTTCCATTTCGGTATGGTGCTTCTCATAATGCTTGGCCATGATGTCGGGATTGCATCGCCGGTCGGGTGCCACCGCAAGAACATAAACAACCACCAACAGCACGTTTATTCCTCCCCATATCACTGCGATCCGCTGCCAAATATCTCGCCAACGCAACCCCATAATGAAAAACACTATCGACAAGCCAATCGCCAGCGGCGGGATCCAACTGAAGATTAAAGAAATTACAAAGCCGAGAAAGTCATCCACCCAAAACAGCACGATGACTGCGGTGACGACGGCGAACGGAATCAGCTTCAATATCCCGAAAATGGTTGCTTCTGTTTGCTCTTTCATAATACTGTATATTACTACCACCCACTAATTTGCATACTTATATTTACCCATTCCAAAATGATTATTACGCAAATCGCCATCGTCAACACCAACAATAACGCAATCTTCCATCTTTTCTGTGCAATCGCGAACACGAATGTGGCAAAACGAAGTATTTTGGCAACAAACAACAGGGTTATCAGAAAGGGGGCCACAAATAGATCATCCATAAACTCTTTTCCCGTTTCTAAATACAACCAGTTGTTTGCCAGGATACAGAGCATTGCGAAAACACTCACTACCGGCGCCACCCACCAATATTTCAACATCAAATTGAATATCTCATTCATTACTGTTGTTATTATTTTGATTTTTGGTGATAAACCATTTCAGTAGGCGGCGTTTCCTGTGTCGCTAAACATTTTTTTTGCAACGTTGGAAACGTCGCCTACTACCTAAACATTAACCAACAGTCGAACACTCACTCCTTGTACCATTTCACCTTCAACGACACATACATCAACACCGCCAAAATCACGAAGATGCCGATGCTGCCGAACAACAAAGCGTAGGTTTCCAACTGCAGAAGCACGTAGATGAAAATGTACAAGGCGAGCAACAATGCACCTACCATCAGCGCGGTTTTGCGAATCTTCAAGATGCCTGCCAAGTAGCCTGTAATCAGCGTAATCGTCATCAACATGGAAATCATGTACGACCATAAAAACGGGATGTGCTCGCTGAAGGAGAGCAACAGCGTGTAGAAAACCAACAGCGCAACGCCGATGAGCAGATACTGCACTGGATGGATGGGTGTCTGACGGCGATGCTCCACGAAGAAAACCGTAGCAAAAGTGAGGAAGATAAACAGGTAGGCGTACTTCACCGTGCGCGTGGTCTGCTGATACTGCAACACTGGTGCCCGCATAATCACACCGAACTCGTTGTCGTCCATACATACTGAGTGCGCATTGCGTTCCGAATAGCGGTTCCATTGTGTCACCGACTGCGCAAAGTTGCGGTTGAGAGCCAACACCTTCCACGTGGCCGCGAAGCCACTGTCACTCACCGTGCGCTCCATCGGCAGGAAGTTGCCCTGGAAGCTTGGGGTAACGCAATTGGAGGTCAACTGCACCGAAGTGCTGTTGCCAATCGGCAGGAACATGATACTTTCGGAACCCTTCAGCGGCATCCGCACGGAATAATCCACTGCAGAATCTCCCATCAGCACCGCAATCGGAACGCTACAGCGCAGCACCGAGCCCATCTGACCATCCTTGTCGGAACTCATCGTGTAATCCTTGCCGTTCAGATGGAACACGATGTTCTCCGTCAACCCGCGGAAATCGCTCAATGAAATCAGCACCTCAGCCTTATCCAGACGGTACTTCGCCTCGGAATAGTCTGACAATGACGGAATCAGGAAGCTGCCATCGATGTTCAGATCCGCCGTATAAACGGTCACATCGAAACTGCCGCGGTGACGATTCTCGCTCTTCAGGTCGCCCTTCACCTTAAAGTCTTCGGGCAAGAGATAGACATCCGGCGTCTGGTTGTCGCGCGAGGGGATGTGCACCACCGGTCCGATCACTCGCTGTTCCCCACTCCACATCTGTTCCACCTCCGACTCCGCCGCCCGCGAGGTCTCGTACCGTTCGTTCACCAAGTGCATGATCAGCTGCTGCGGGATGAGCAATATCACGCTCAACAATCCAATAATGAGGAGCTTCCAACCCAAACGGGCATTTTTCGACATCTCCCAGCCTTGGTTTTTGGGATTCACATTCTCTTTGTGGAACTGTTGTCCCATCATTTTTTCTTGTTCTTGAACATTCATTTCTGTTGTCATATTTCTTGAATTTTGGATTATTCTATTTCAAAAAGTACTTTGTACTACAAAGTTTCAGGCCAAAAAAAATTTAGCTTCTACAGCCCTGCAAAAAACGCTCCAGCGCGGCAATATGCGCGGCGAAGGCTTCCCTACCCGACTCTGTAATCATGTACGTGGTGTTCGGCTTGCGACCGATAAAAGACTTCTCACAGCGAATGTAGCCAGCCTCTTCAAGATGGCGCGTATGGCTGGCCAGGTTGCCGTCAGTGAGCTCCAACAGCGACTTCAACGTAGCAAAATCCGCCGAACCATTCGCCGCCAATACCGACATAATGCCCAACCGAATCTTGTTCTCAAAAGCCTTATCGAAACCGTCTATAATCGCCATATCGCTTTTCTTTTATCACTAAATAATTCTATCCTACAAATTATTCTCTAATGCCTCTAACCTGAAACTTGAAACCTGAAACCTGAAACTTGAAACTTGAAACCTGAAACTATCTATCCCGCTCAAACATCAAAACATACGCAATCCCAAACACAACATGCATCACACTAAACCCCAAGAACCAGAACAGCAAAGCATGTGACATGGTAAAACAGTCTATGATGCCGATGAGCAACTCCGCGTAACCGAGGTAGCGCAAAATAGGATAAGTATAATGACTGCAATTGACGAGCGCAAGACCATAGAACAAAAGCATAATGGAAGAAGTCAGTCCATAATGTCCATGCATCACTAACGCCATACTAAGCAGACCGCCTGCAATCAATGGGATGAAGAAATCCAGCAACATTTGACGCATACGCTTGTCGAAGGCAAAATGCAGATGGTGACGCTTAGACTTAGCAATGGCAAAAACGAACATGGTGAGCAGACAAATCGCAAACAATCCGATAGCGATGAGAGCGGCAATGCGAATCTTGCTCGGCGTATCTAAAATGGCATATCGTTGCAGGTTTTCGAAGCATGGGAGCGCATCCGACACACCGATTACAGCCGCCGCCATCCAGGAAGCCACGCCTGCAAGCAACCCGATAATAACGATTGACCAACCGCTAATCGCCTGAAAACGAGACGACTTACTCATCATCTCGCGAATATCATCCAATGTCTGTTTAACCTCTTTTTCTTCCATAACTTAAAAAGTACTTTGCGCTGCAAAGATACATTTTTTTTGATATGCAACACTTTTTTTGAAAAAAAATTGATGCTCCTTCACTACTGATGCGATAAATTTTGAATTTTTATGCAATCTGCTGATTTACAGATGCATATAAAAAATTTTTAACTTTTCAATTTGAAATCATGCACTGCAAGGCGTGCTGGAAGCACGCAATTCTGATAACTCCACACTAAGGCCGATAGGCCACAGTGTGGGGTGACGATGTGCGGCGGAATTCTGCGTGCCAGAGGCACGCTACTACTCGACCTACGAATAGTAGCGTGTTTTCAACACGCAATCGATGTGCTGCCTCCGCCGTATCCCCACACTTCGCTCCACTTCGTTACGCTTATGTGGGGTTATTAAGATATCGTGCCTCCGGCACGCAAGGTCCTTGTTCCAATTTCTTAAAAATATTATTGCATCAACATTGATGCTCCTCCAAAAAAGCTTCATGATTCCCGAAATCCGTACACAGCATAAACTGCTCTATCTCTTTCGCGATTGACTTCCAGCTGAAGAACTGCTGAAGACAAACCGTGAAGATTTCGGCATTTTTGGTAAAGATAACCATATAAAACGGACCCGATTTCGGGAACGAGGTACAACCAATTTTCTCTATGTCAGTCCAGGCAAAGGTTCTGTACTCACAGTCGGTGCAGGAATTCACATCGGTGGCATCCAGGGGCTTCACGCCATTTGACGACACCCCGGACCGGTCGATTGTGATGAAGAAGGAGCGTTGAGGCCAAACCATAACAACGAACAAACGAATGAAATAGACAGAGATGAAGATACCGAACAAAAGTAATATAACACAAAATGCCATTTCAAATGAATCTTCAAATGACCTCAATAAAAGTCTCCACCCACAAATACCGACTAAGGCCAACCCGAAAACAATAAAAACGGAAAGGATAACACTCACGAACCAAAAGCCCGCGGCTGTATAAAACGTCTTGCCCTTATGCTGAAACAATTCTTCTTCCATAACAATATTAGCCCACAAAAATACAAAAATTCCCCCACCCTCTTATTCTTCATTCATAATTCATAATTAAAAAAAAGCGACCGGTTCGAAAACCGGCCGCACACAAAATTTATAAAAATGTTGAACGTAGTCGTTAAGCGAGACCGCCACCGCTCATGAAGGGCGGCATCTGGTTCGGACGATCCTGAATCTCACCGAACTGCTCCTCATATTTGGAAACGTTGTCCTGCAATGCACGGAGCAAACGTTTGGCATTCACGGGGGTCATGATGACGCGAGAGCGCACTACTGCCTTCGGGATGCCCGGGGAGAGCGAGGCGAAATCCACAAAGAACTCATTCTCAGAATGAGAAAGGATTGCTAAGTTGGAATATACACCCTTCGCAACTTCCTCACTGATCGTCAAATCCATTTTCTGTTCTTTCTTTTCTTCAGCCATAATTATGAATTATGAATTGTGAATTAATCTTCTTCCTTAGAAGCCATCAATGATTCGTACTCTTCCTTCGAACCAACCTCGATGTTCTGATAAGCGCGGATACCCGTACCTGCCGGAATCTTCTGACCGACAATGACATTCTCCTTCATACCGATCAGGCTGTCGGACTTGGCGTTGATAGCAGCCTCGGTCAGCACTTTGGTCGTCTCCTGGAAGGATGCGGCGGAGATGAAGCTGTGGGTCTGCAGAGAAGCGCGAGTGATACCTTGCAGAATCGGTTTACCCGTAGCCGGACGAGCATCGCGGGTCACCACCAAGCGCAAATCCTTACGCTTCAGCAATGAGTTGACATCACGCAGCTTCTTGGCAGAGATGATCTGGCCTTTACGAATCGTATCGGAATCGCCGGCATCTTCAACCACCTTCTTATCCCAAATCTGGTCGTTCTCCTCTTGGAAGTCGATCTTGTTGATGAGTTCGCCTTGCAAGAACTTGGTGTCGCCCGGATCCTCAATCTCCATCTTACGCATCATCTGACGCACAATGACTTCAAAATGCTTGTCGTTGATCTTCACACCTTGCAGACGGTACACCTCCTGAATCTCATTGATGATGTACTCTTGCACCTTCTGCGCACCCTTGATGTTCAAGATGTCGACAGGAGTGAGAGAACCTTCAGACAGCGGAGTACCAGCCTTCACGAAGTCGTTCTCCTGAGCCAAAATCTGCTTGGAAGTCGGGATGAGATAGGTCTTCGCACCCTCGCCGGAATCCACACGCGGGGTGATCTTCACGACACGGTTACCACGTTTCAGCTTCTTCTCGAAGGAAACCACACCGTCGATTTCAGACACCACAGCAGGATCGGAAGGATTACGTGCCTCGAACAGCTCGGTCACGCGCGGCAGACCGCCCGTGATATCGCCGGACTTACCGAAGGAACGCAGAATCTTAACCAAAATCTCACCGGAATCGATGACTTGACCCTCTTCCACAGCCAGACGTGCACCCACAGGAACGTCGAAGCTCTTGATGATGTCGCCGTCCTCGTCAAGGATGTTGATACTCGGGTTCTTTGTCTTCAAACGGCTCTCGATAATCACCTTGTCGTGGATATTGGTCTGCTCGTCAGTCTCCACACGGTAGGTCACGCCCTCGATAATATCGTTAAACTGAACCTTACCGGCCACGTCAGACAGAATCACAGCGTTGAACGGATCCCAATCAGCGATCAGGTCGCCCTTCTTGATGCTGTCACCGTGTTTATAGTAGAGGTTAGAACCGTAAGGCACGTTCGCAGATGAAAGCGCCACACCGGTCTTCACATCGATAATCTTGATTTCAGCCGTACGACCGATCACCTTGTAGTAGAACTTGCCGGTATCGTCGGTCTTCTCCAAAGCACGCAGCTCGTCAATGCTCAACACACCGTCGTAAGCGGCCATGATGCTGCTGTTAGCGGCCACGTTACCTGCCACACCACCGACGTGGAACGTACGCAGAGTCAGCTGTGTACCAGGCTCACCGATGGACTGAGCGGCAATCACGCCGACAGCCTCACCAATCTGCACCATTTTGCCGGTAGCCAGGTTACGACCGTAACACTTCTGGCAGATACCGTGCTTGGATTCGCAGGTCGGGACTGAACGGATTTCCACCTCCTCGATGGGAGAATCCTCGATAATCTGACAATATTTTTCGGTCAACTCCTCACCGGCGCGGATAATCAACTCGCCAGTCTGAGGATGATAAACGTCATGCAGCGTCACACGACCTAACAAGCGGTCGTACAACGTCTCCACCACTTCCTCGTTATTCTTCAACGCGCTCACAGTCATACCGCGCAACGTGCCGCAGTCTTCCTCATTGATGATCACATCGTGGGAAACATCGACCAAACGACGGGTTAGGTAACCTGCGTCAGCGGTCTTCAATGCGGTATCAGCCAAACCCTTACGAGCACCGTGCGTAGAAATGAAGTACTCTTGCACGGAAAGGCCTTCCTTGAAGTTGGACAAAATGGGGTTCTCAATAATCTCACCGCCGGAAGAGCCTGCTTTACTAGGCTTTGCCATCAAACCACGCATACCGGACAGCTGACGAATCTGCTCCGCAGAACCACGGGCACCAGAGTCGCGCATCATGTGTACAGGGTTGAAGCCCTGACGGTCTTCCTCGATCTCCTTCATCAAGATCTTGGACAGACGCGCGTTGCACTGTGACCACACATCGATCACCTGGTTGTAACGCTCGGTGTTGGTGATGAAACCCATGTTGTAGTTCATGGTGATTTCATCGACCTGAGCGTTAGCCTCAGCAATCAACTTCGGTTTCTCGGCGGGCACAATCACGTCACCGAGGTTAAACGACATACCACCTTCGTAAGCCATACGGTAACCGAGGCTCATGATGTCGTCGAGGAACTGGGTACAGGATTTGTTACCGCACTTGATCAGCACGTCACCGATGATATCACGCAACGCCTTCTTAGTGAGCAACATATTGATATAGCCATAATCTTTCGGCACCACTTGGTTGAACATGACACGACCCACGGTGGTGTCAACGATCTTCTTGGTACCCTGCCCGTCGATATCGACACGGCATTTGATCTTGGCATTCAGATGAACTTTCTTTTCATTATAGGCAATCATCACCTCTTCCGGTCCGTAGAAGATACCGCCTTCGCCGGGAACCTTATGGTCGGGAGTAGAAGGCAGCTCCTTCGTGATGTAGTACAGACCCAAGACCATATCCTGAGAAGGCACGGTCACAGGCGCACCGTTAGCCGGGTTGAGAATGTTGTGGGATGCCATCATCAGCATCTGAGCCTCCATGATAGCAGCATTGCCCAGCGGGACGTGAACAGCCATCTGGTCACCGTCGAAGTCGGCGTTGAATGCCGTACAGCACAACGGGTGCAAACGGATAGCCTTACCCTCGACCAAACGCGGCTGGAAGGCCTGGATACCCAGACGGTGCAACGTAGGAGCACGGTTCAGCAATACCGGGTGACCCTTCAGGATGTTTTCGAGGATTTCCCACACGACGGGATCCTTACGATCCACAATCTTCTTGGCGGATTTCACCGTCTTCACAATACCTCTTTCGAGAATCTTGCGAATAACGAACGGTTTGAACAGCTCTGCTGCCATATCCTTCGGCAGACCGCACTCGTTCAAGTGCAAATCGGGACCGACGACGATAACGGAACGACCAGAGTAGTCGACACGTTTACCGAGCAAGTTCTGACGGAAACGACCTTGTTTACCCTTCAAGCTGTCGGAGAGGGACTTCAACGCACGGTTGGATTCCGTTCTCACGGCGCTGGATTTCTTGGAGTTATCGAACAAGGAGTCGACAGCTTCCTGCAACATACGTTTTTCGTTACGCATGATGACATCGGGAGCCTTGATTTCCATGAGACGTTTCAGACGATTGTTACGAATGATGACACGACGATAGAGGTCGTTCAAGTCGGAGGTGGCGAAACGACCACCATCCAACGGCACCAAAGGACGCAACTCTGGCGGAATCACCGGCACCGTCTTCACGATCATACGCTCAGGACGGTTGTCGGCGCGCTTGCGGCTGTCGCGGAAAGCTTCGAAAACGTGCAGACGTTTCAGCAAATCTTTCTTACGTTGCTGAGAGGTCTCGCGGTTGGCGCGGTCACGCAATTCGTAAGATTCGGCATCCAAATCCACCATGCAAAGCAGATCGTACAGAGCCTCGGCACCCATCTTGGCGATGAACTTGTTGGGATCGGTATCTTCCAACAGACGGTTTTCAGAAGGCAACTTCTCCACCAAGTCGAAATACTCCTCTTCGGTGAGCAGTTTGCCCTTCTTGATATCATCGCTTTCCATGATACCGCCTTGAATCACGATATACTTCTCGTAATAGACCACGGCTTCCACCTCTTTGGTGGCCAGACCCAAAAGAGCACCAATCTTGTTCGGCAAAGACTTGAAGAACCAGATATGAGCCACGGGCACAACCAATTGGATGTGACCCATACGCTCACGACGCACCTTGCGCTCGGTAACTTCAACACCGCAACGGTCGCAGATAACGCCTTTGTAACGGATTCTCTTGTACTTACCGCAGTGACATTCCCAGTCTTTCATCGGACCGAAAATCTTCTCGCAGAACAGACCGTCGCGCTCCGGCTTCAGCGTTCTGTAGTTGATGGTCTCCGGCTTCAACACCTCACCGTGCGACTGTTCCAAAATCGTCTCGGGAGATGCTAGACTGATGGTTATTTTATGAAACTCCTTACGGGTATTATTATCTTTTCTGAGAGCCATTTTCTTTCAGATGTTTTATTTCTTATTCAAATTTAATATCCAAGCACAGACCGCGCAACTCGTTGACCAACACGTTGAAGGACTCAGGAATACCGGAAATCGGCATGTTGTCACCCTTCACGATGGCCTCGTAAGCCTTGGCTCTGCCCACCACATCGTCTGACTTCACGGTCAGAATCTCTTGCAGCACGTTGGATGCGCCGTAGGCCTCGATGGCCCACACCTCCATCTCACCGAAACGCTGACCACCGAATTGGGCTTTACCGCCGAGAGGCTGTTGCGTAATCAATGAATAAGGTCCGATGGAACGGGCATGCATCTTGTCGTCCACCATGTGGTGCAGTTTCAGGTAGTAGATGTAACCCACAGTTGCTTTCTGGTGGAACGGCTCACCGGTCTCACCGTCATACAACTGCGTGCTACCGTTTTCGGGCAGACCTGCCTGACGCATCAGCTCGTTGATCTGGTCGATGGAAGCACCGTCGAAAATCGGGGTGGCATACTTCACACCCATCTTCTTACCTGCCCATGCCAACACAGTCTCGTAAATCTGACCCAAGTTCATACGGGAAGGCACACCCAGCGGGTTCAACACCACGTCCACAGGACGGCCGTCTTCCAGGAACGGAAGGTCTTCCTGGCGCACGATCTTTGCCACACAACCCTTGTTACCGTGACGACCTGCCATCTTATCACCCACACGCAGTTTGCGCTTGTTGGCGACATAGACCTTGGCCATTTGCACGATACCGGAAGGCAGCTCCGTACCGATGGTGGCGTCGAAAATTTCACGCGTGCGGCGAGACTCGATGTCACGAACCTTCACCAGGTAGTTGCGGATAATCTGGGCAACCATGCCGTTCACTCGGGAATCGTTGGTCCACTTGGATACTGAAACGATCTTATAATCTATAGTATTCAGCAATTTCTGGGAGAACTTGGAGCCTTTTTGGATGATGGGTTCCTTGGTGTCGGTGCAGATCACATGCGCAACCTTGCCGTCCAAAACCTTGTAGAGCTTCATCACTAAAACTTCCTTCAGAGCATCCAGTTCAACCTGATATTTAGCTTTGATTTCTTCTTCGATATCCTTGTCTTTCGCTTTGGACTTTCTGTCCTTGATGAGGCGGGACATGGATTTTGCGCCGATGACGACGCCGCGCATTGCTGGAGGTGCCTTCAAGGAAGCATCCTTCACATCGCCGGCCTTGTCACCGAAGATGGCGCGGAGCAACTTCTCCTCAGGAGTCGGATAAGACTCGCCCTTAGGCGTGATCTTACCGATGAGAATGTCGCCCTCCTTCACCTCGGCACCCACGCGGATCAAACCGTCTTCGTTCAAATCCTTGGTGGTCTCAGAGGAGACGTTCGGAATATCGTTAGTCAACACCTCTTGGCCGCGTTTCGTGTCGCGCACCTCAAGGGTGAAAGATTCAATATGAATGGAAGTATACAAATCGTCGGTCACTGCCTTCTCTGAAATCACGACAGCATCCTCGAAGTTGTATCCCTTCCAAGGCATGAATGCCACCATCAGGTTGCGTCCGAGAGCCAATTCGCCGTTCTCGGTAGCGTAACCTTCGGTCAACACATCGCCCTTCTTCACCTTCTGCCCCTTCACCACGATAGGACGTTGGTTGAAGCAGGAGTTCTGGTTCGTTCTTCTGAACTTGAGCAGCTGGTAGGTCTTCACGTTGGAGTCGAAGCTGACCAGTTCCTCAGTCTCAGTACGTTCGTAATCGATCTCGATGTGTTGAGCATCCACAGACTTCACCACACCGGTACCCTCAGCGAGCAGCACCACGCGGGAGTCAACTGCAACACGGTGTTCCAGACCAGTACCCACGATGGGCGCCTCGGGGCGCAACAACGGCACGGCCTGTCTCATCATGTTAGATCCCATCAACGCACGGTTAGCGTCGTCGTTCTCCAAGAACGGAATCAGGGATGCAGCGATGGAGGCAATCTGGTTAGGCGCAATGTCGATCAAGTCGATCTCCTCACGCGGCAGGATCGGGTAGTCGGCCAAGCGGCGGGCTTTCACCTTCTCACCGAGCAGACCGTTCTCGTCCATAGGCGTGTTGGCTTGCGCAATACGTTTGTTGTCCTCTTCCTCAGCGGTCAGGAACACGGGCGGTTCGTCGAAATGAACCTGTCCGTCCACCACGCGACGATACGGGGTTTCGATGAAACCGAGGTCGTTGATACGTGCGAACACACAGAGGGAGGAAATCAAACCGATGTTAGGACCTTCAGGAGTCTCGATGGTACACAGACGACCATAGTGGGTGTAGTGTACGTCACGCACCTCGAAACCGGCACGCTCACGAGACAGACCGCCAGGACCCAAAGCGGAGATTCTGCGCTTGTGCGTGATCTCTGAAAGCGGGTTGGTCTGGTCCATGAACTGTGACAGCTGGTTGGTACCGAAGAACGAATTGACCACTGAAGACAAAGTCTTGGCATTGATCAAATCCTGCGGATAGAAGGATTCGTGGTCGCGCACGTTCATCTTCTCACGGATGGTGCGGGCCATTCTGTTCAGGCCAAGGCTGAACTGGTTATATAATTGCTCACCGACGGTACGAACACGTCTGTTGCTCAAGTGGTCGATATCGTCCACCTCCGTCTTGGAGTTGATCAACTCAACCAAATAACGGATAATGGAGATGATGTCCTCATTCGTGAGCACGCCCGTTTCCATCGGGATGTCCAAATTCAATTTCTTGTTGATGCGGTAACGACCCACCTCACCGAGATCGTAACGTTTCTCGGAGAAGAACAACTTGTCGAGCGTAGCGCGGGCAGTCTCCTCGTCAGGCGCCTGCGTGCTCTTCAGCTGCATGTAGATATACTCGATAGCCTGTTTGCCCGAATTGGTGGGGTCTTTCTGCAACGTGTTGAAAATCACAGAATAGTCAACCTGCTTGTCGTCCTGTTTGTGGAACAACACGGTCTTGATGTTGGCATCAGCCACCAGGTTGATGTGATCTTTCTCAAAAATGGTTTCGCGGTCAATCAGAACCTCAGTACGTTCGATATTGACCACCTCACCGGTCTCGTCATCTACAAAGTCCTCGTACCATGTCTTGGTGACGGCAGCCGCAAGCTTCTGACCCACATACTTCTTCAGGTTGGCTTTGGAAGCCTTCACCTCTTCTGCAATGTCGAAAATGCTCAGAATGTCCTTGTCCGTTTCGTAGCCGATGGCACGCAGCAGCGTGGTAACCGGCAATTTCTTCTTACGGTCAATGTAAGCATACAGGACATTGTTGATGTCTGTGGTGAACTCCATCCATGATCCCTTGAAGGGGATGATACGGGCGGAGTAGAGCGGCGTACCATTGGAGTGGTACGAAAAACCGAAGAACACACCAGGTGAACGGTGCAGCTGGGAAACCACCACACGCTCAGCACCGTTGATGATGAAAGTACCGCTCGGGGTCATATAAGGGATCATGCCCAAATAGACCTCTTGCACGCGGGCCTCTTCAAAACCTTCATGCTCTTCGTCGTTGCACTTCAACTGCAACTTCGCTTTCAGCGGAACACTGTATGTCAAGCCTCTTTCAAGGCATTCGTCCATGGAATAGCGCGGAAAATCGATGTAATAGTCCAAAAACTCCAAGACGAAGCAATTTCTCGCGTCGGTAATCGGGAAGTTCTCCGCGAACGCCCGATACAAGCCCTCATTCTTGCGCGATTCCGGATCGGTGTCAATCTGGAAAAACTCCTGGAATGACTTCAGCTGGATATCGAGGAAATCCGGAAAATCAACGGGTCTCGTTGTCGCGAAACTAATTCTGTTGTTTTTTGTAGTTGACAAGGCTGTTTAATTTTATTTGACGAAAATACTGATTATTGACAAAATACCAATCAGCAGGTATTATAAAACAGCAATAAGAACAAGGCTTCCACCTAGTGTGGAAGCGTTGTTCTATTGCTTGTGGGTTGGATCGAAACTATTTAATTTCGACTTCTGCACCGGCTTCTTCGAGAGACTTCTTCAAAGATTCAGCTTCCTCTTTGGAGATGCCTTCCTTAACGGCCTTAGGTGCACCGTCAACTAATTCCTTAGCTTCCTTGAGGCCGAGGCTGGTGAGTTCCTTCACCAACTTCACAACCTGCAGCTTGTTGCCACCGGCTGCCTTCAGGATCACGTCGAACTCGGTCTTCTCTTCAGCTGCGGCTGCGCCACCTGCTGCGGGACCAGCGGCCACTGCAACTGCTGCAGCAGCGGGTTCGATACCGTATTCTTCTTTCAAAATTTGAGCTAACTCGTTAACTTCTTTAACGGTCAAGTTCACTAATTGTTCTGCAAATGCTTTCAAATCTGCCATAATTGTTATTTTTTTTATTGTTTTTACTAAATTGAATTGTTTGTTTTTTTGTTTTATGCTCTCTCAGAAAGAGTCTTAACGATACCGGCCAACTTGCCACCACCAGACTGCAAAGCGGAAACCACTTGTTTTGCAGGTGATTGCAGTAATGCAACGATGTCGCCGATCAATTCTTCGCGAGACTTGATGCTGCAAAGCATCTCCAATTGGTCATCGCCAATGTAAACAGCCTCTTCAATGAAGGCGGCCTTGATGAGGGGCTTTGCATTTTTAGCCCGGAAGTCCTTGATCAACTTGGCGGGCACGTTACCCGTGTTGCACAACATCACAGCTGTCGGGCCATTCAAAGTCTCATACAACTCTGAATAATCCTTTTCAGACTGATCCATGGCACGTTTCAGAAGGGTGTTCTTCACAACCTTCAGTTTCACGTCCTTGCTGAAGCACAACTTGCGTAACTGATTGACTGTGCTAACTGTAAATCCGGAAATATCCGTTACATATACATGAGAATAGTTAGCCAAGTCTTGGGAAATTTCTTCTATAATCTGACTTTTTTGTTCTTTGTTCATACTAACTAATCTTTTTATAAGGTAACTGATTTCGGATCAACCTGCACGCCGGGGCTCATCGTGGTGGAAAAATAGATACTCTTGATGTAGGTACCCTTCGCGCTGCTCGGTTTCAATTTGATCACAGTAGCGAGCATTTCGCGAGCATTGTCGGTCAACTGCTCAACCGTGAAACGGTTTTTACCGATTGACGTGTGGATGATACCGTACTTGTCCACCTTGAAGTCGATCTTACCGGCCTTCACTTCAGACACGGCCTTGCCGATCTCCATGGTAACGGTACCGGATTTCGGGTTCGGCATCAAGCCACGAGGACCGAGGATTCTACCTAGCGCACCGATCTTCGGCATCACGCTCGGCATGGTGATGATGACATCCACATCCGTCCATCCTTGCTTGATTTTGTCGACATACTCTTCCAAGCCCACGAAATCAGCGCCAGCAGCCTTTGCCTCTTCCTCCTTGTCGGGAGTGCAGAGCACAAGCACGCGAACTTCCTTACCGGTTCCATGAGGCAGAGTCACAATACCACGCACCATTTGGTTGGCCTTTCTCGGGTCAACGCCCAGACGGACGTCGATGTCGAAGGAAGCGTCAAACTTGGTGTAGGTAAGGTCTTTCACCACCTGGATAGCCTCGGGCAGAGCGTAAACTTTGCTCTTATCAAATTTAGCAAAAGCCTCTTTGCGTTTTTTTGATATCTTAGCCATTTGTTTGATTTTTACTTGTTAATTAATTTTGCTCGAAAGGATTCTGGCCTCCCTTTACGTTGACACCCATGCTGCGTGCGGTGCCGGCAACCATAGACATGGCAGACTCGATCTTGAAACAGTTCAAGTCTTTCATCTTGATTTCGGCAATGGCGCGCACCTGATCCCACGTAATCGTACCCACTTTGGTACGGTTAGGTTCACCTGAGCCCTTCTGAAGTTTGGCGGCCTCCATAATCTGAACAGCTACCGGCGGCGTTTTTGTAACAAAGTCAAAGGACTTATCCTTGTAAACAGTGATAATGACCGGAATGACTTTGCCAGCCAAGTCCTGCGTACGAGAATTGAACTGCTTGCAGAACTCCATGATGTTCACGCCCTTGGAACCCAACGCGGGACCTACCGGCGGTGACGGATTAGCGGCACCTCCCTTAATCTGTAACTTAATTAAGCCAGCTACTTCTTTTGCCATTTTTTAATCTTTTAATTTTGTTTGTAACTAAAATCAGACACTATATTTTTTCAACCTGCATAAAACCGAGCTCCAGCGGGGTCTTACGGCCGAAGATTTTCACCGTAATCTTCAGCTTCTTCTTTTCGGTGTCAATCTCTTCGATAACACCGTTGAAAGTGTTGAAAGGTCCATCAATAACCTTGACCTCCTCGCCCACAATGTAAGGCTGCAACAGATACTCATCCTGAGTGGAGAGCTCGTCAACCTTACCCAGCAAACGAGAGACTTCATCTTTACGAAGGGCAACGGGCGGATCGCTCTTGCGCTTGCAACCCACGAAACCCAACACTCCGGGAATTTCAAGAAGCTTAGCACAAACCTCCTGAGTCATCATCGCCTCAATGAAGATGTAACTCGGGAAATAGTTGCGCTCTTTCACAACCTTCTTTCCAGTCTTCGTGCTGTGGAAAACTTTCTCCGTGGGAATCAGAACCTCAAAAACAGAGTCCTTCAAAGAGGAAAGCGCAACTTCACTTTCAATGTTCTGTTTCACTTTCTTCTCTGTACCCGTAACAGATTTGATCACGTACCACTTACGCTCTAATTCAGCCATGTCTCAGTTACTTTGGATATAATGTCAGCTTATAAAGAAACTAAACAGCCGGGAACATGGCGTGCATGCCCAGATTGAAGACGGTATCCATCAAAAACACGATAAACGCGATTATTAGGGAAGCAATAGATACCACCACAACACTATTTCCAAGCTCCTGCATGGTGGGCCAGCTCGTTTTATGAACCAGCTCGTCATACGTCTCTTTTAAATAATTCACTATCTTCATTTCTTTATATTTTTATCAATTTTCGAATATTTACAATAGAATTTTGCACAAACCAACAACTCAAACCAATCTGCTCATGCTTGCCAACAACCCCACAACCGCCTAACAATCAAACCATTAAATACTCACTCCACACTTCTATCGCATCCAAATAACGATTTTTAAACAAGCTGGCAAATATAGAAATTTTTTTAATCAAATACCCATTGTTGAAAAAAAATATTTCATTATGGCACACTTTTTGTAATGAAATCTCACAACAGATTAAGAACCAACACATTAACAAACCTATAACCTGTAAACCTGTAAACCTCTAAACCTCTAAACCTCTAAACCTCTAAACCTCTAAACCTCTAAACCTCTAAACCTCTAAACCTGTAAACCTCTAAACCTCTAAACCCTAAACCCTAAACTAAAAAAGGGACCACCTCACGGCAGTCCCTTTTCTAACGAGAATAGTAATAATTATCTTTTGACGATTCTAAAGATAGCAGCTCTATGCTCCTCACGTCTCGGATCCGTAATGTTTTGTTTGTTTTGAGGATCGTTAACAGTATAAGAAGCGGTTTCAATTTGATCGGGACTTACACCCTTTTGGATGAAGAGATTTCTAACATTGTTAGCTCTTCTTTGTGCAAGATCACGATTATGTTGTTCTGAACCTAAATCACAGGTATAACCTTCAACGATAAGTTTCAATTGAGGATTAGCCTTCAAAATAGAAACTGTTCTGTTGATATTGTCATTATTATCGGTGATTTTCGGAATATCTTTATCAAGGTCAAAGAGAATCTTAGTGTTAGACAAAGCATCGCTTAATTCGCTGATAGCTTTCTTGTCGGCCGGAGTGAGATAATCATCATCTTGTTCAAGTTGATCACATACAGGAACAATGTAAATGTACTGAGGATCTTGTTTGATAATGATAGGCTCATTGGATTTCTTCTTAAGTTCATCAAGGATCTCTTTCTCAAGTTGTTTCTTGGACTTCTCGGCAGGAGTAGTACAAGTCTTGAAATGGAAACCGACCTTGGCACCAACTTGCATGAGATGCCACTTGGTCTGACCCTGTCTCTTCAGCTGACCATTTGCGTAAGCAACATCAAGAATGTCTGAACCAAGAGTACCTTGGAACTCCATTTGGCCTTGATCGTTTGCACCGATCAGAGTGGTCTTAGCCTTCGGAAGAATATCGAGGAATCCATATTTGAAATAAGTGCCAAGATAGAAGTCAACCTTCTTGCTGATAGCGAAAACACCGCCGAAATCAGCAACGAGATCAACAGAGGGTCTCATCTTAACGTTCTTACCCTTACCAGCATAAGAACCTTCAGCAAAGTGGTTGTCCATCTTGATATCACCATTTTCATAATGACGCATATACCATTGGTTATAAAGTGATTCATAACCATAAGTGGTGATAGTACCTTCGCCCGTGTACTTGTTATAACCCTTGATCGGGAAATAACCCTGAATACCGAGAGCTGCATAGATACCGTTACGACCATCGAAACGCCAATCGAAATGAGCTTTCAAAGGAACTTCAACTGCCCATACAACCTCTTTTTCACGCAAGCCGTTAGCATCGTAATAGAGATCATAATTAGGATCGTAATCCAAACCAGCGTCAAAACCAGCATCGTGAGTGACATCATAGTCAGCAATCACACCGCTTTTAGAGATAGAAGCTTTTGCACCGATACGATTGATACCGGCACCAATGCTAATTCCCCAGTGTTCATTGAAGAAGTAAGCATAATCAATATCCAACATAGTGCTGTGTGAATAATATTGATTCAAACCAGCTCTTCTGTAGATATTGTTCGTCCAAGCCTCACCGGCATGAATGTTGATGTGATGAGGGCAGAAGAAGGAAGTCTCATAATTTTCCGAATTGGCTCCGGAATTATTTTCTGTTTGTACCTCTTGACCAAAAGCGGTACACATTGCGAAAATAAGACTGAATAACAATAAATTCTTTTTCATAATATTTTTTCTTTTCTTATTCTGTGATTATTTTGAAACCGTAGCTTAGCGGCCGAAGCCGCTAAGCTCGGATTTCAACATCTTATTTTACGATAACGAATTTAACAGTCTTGATTTCATTTGTACCTGTCAAGATACGTCCGAAGTAAGTACCCTGAGCCTTGAATCCTTCGATCTTGGTGATCGGTTGCAGATCAGTCACGTGGCTGATATGAGCACCGGTAACACTGTAGATGTCGAGAACAGCGCCTTCGAGTTGTTCGGAGGTCAAATCAAGTTCGATTGTGATTTCTTGACGAACATTTGCAGGAACAGGATAAACCTTAACAGTGCTGGTGGTGTTGAAGTACATCTCACAAGTCATGTAAGTAACCATGTTGCCGTCGGCATCTTGTTCAATCAACTCAACAGAGTAGAATCCGTTCAGACCATCCTTATCTTGATAGTTAGAATAGGTAGCACCAGGAATTGCAACACCGTTATGGTACCACTGGAATCCGACGAACGTGTGACCGCCGTTGGTTTCAGGATTGTTGTTCACAACCACAACATCATTCCAACGTTGATCCATGATCGGGAGAGTACCGCCGAAGCCGTAGTCACCAACGAGGACACGAATCACGATGTCGTAAGAACATCCATCAATTGTGAGGGTAGCATTGTAATCACCAGGAGTGGTAGGAGCTGCGAAGGTAGCAGTACCGTTGCTGATGGTGCCACTGTAAGTAGTACCATTTTCGTAAGTAACGGTGAATGCAGCAGCAGGATTACCAGAAATCACGTTGAAGAAGACAGTAACTTGACCATTGTCATTACATCCGGAGACGAAGATGTTCTGATCAAATGTCACCTCGTTCACGTAAACCGTAGCGATTGCGTTAGCATCGAGAGCGGTATTCTCACAGTAAGCATCTTGTACGAGGCTGATTCTGTAAGTGGTCTGCTCGGTCGGAGAAACGAAGACTGAAACAGTGTTAGCCAAAGTGGTAGCATGTGCTACAACATTGCCGTTACCATCAACAACTTCGTAGACGAACGGAGCAACACCGGTGAAGGAGATCACAAGCTCTGCAGATGCGCTGCCATCGTTAGCACACAAGGAGACACCGTCGCCGCTGGTGAATACAGCAGTCGGGAGTTCGTGGACAGTCACACCAACCTGGACATCACCAGTGTTAGTCAATTGACAGCCGCTACCAATGTTACCAACGAAGGTAGGAGTATAAACGTATGTACCAGCAACAGAAGGAATGTCATAGCTATTACCACCGAGACCACCGCTTACCTCAACGGTATTGCCGTTCTCATCGGTAACAACCCACTGGATGTGACCGTTTGTGCTGGAAGCACCGTCAGAAACACCACCTTGGATTGCAGCCATCAAGTAAACCATCTCACCGAGACATGCATCAGTACCATTGTTGCTGTACACATGAACGTCGGTCCAAGAAGGATTACCAACAACATTCACAGTCTGAGCGTTAGAAACCTGAGGTTGACAGTTATAACCAGCAGCGTCAACAGTGACAGTGTAGTTATAGTTACCAATCGTGTTCAGAGTTTCAGTGAACTGTTTCATAGCAGTATTGACATTAGCATCTTGATGGACATTTGCACCATTTCTGGTCCAGTCGAAGGTCATAGGTCCGTAGATGTTGCTGTTCGTCACACCATTCACAGTGTTGCCATAGTTGGTAACAGTAGCAGTCAAGGTGATAGAACCGCCCTCACAGATGTCGAGACCGTCAACAGAAGACAGAGTGACAACAGGTTGTTCAGCAACTTGGACAGTCACAGGAGCAGACCAAGTAGAGTTACAACCGAGGTTGTTGTTCTGAGAAACTCTCAAAGTATAGGTGTAGACACCAGCAGCGTTGAGAGGTTGTACGAACGTATTGGCAACAGCACCGTCAACTTCGATACCGTTGATAGCCCATTGATAGCTGAAGTCAGCAGGAATATTACCGTTAACTGCAACGTTAGCAGTCAAAGTAGTGGTACCACCAACACACATGGTAGTATGATCAGCAGCGATAGTCACTGAAGGAGCAGCCACAACTTGAACAGGAACTGCGAGAGTAGCAGTAGCAGAGCAAGAAGCGCTAGCATTTGCAGCAGACACGACAACAGAAGCGTTGATTGCACCGACAGTAGCCATAGAGGTGGTAACCGTAGCAGCGTTCACAGCTTGTTGCTGACCGTTGATCGTCCAAACATAGTTGTAAGTACCAACAGGAGAAACGTGAGCAGTCAAGGTCACATCACCGTTCTGACAAACGTATGCATTGTCAGCAGTCACAGAAACTGTAGGAACTGCAAGCACATTAACTTCGTGAGCTGCAGAAGTAGCAGTGCAACCAGTGTTATCAGTACGTGAGATAGTAACGGTGAAGTAATAAGGAGTAGCATAGTCGTTAGCAGTCAAAGTAGGAACGTATGAAGGCTCAGCAGTTACGGCAGAACCGTTAGCAGCACCCGTCCAGTTCCAAGTGTAGGTGTAAGCAGTACCATCAACACCACCGGTGACAAATGCATTCAATGTCAAGCTACCGCCCTCACAAACTGTGTTAGCACCTTGGATAGCAACAGAAGGAGCAGCAACAACATTTGCAGGAACCGTAGAGGAGATGGTAGTACAACCTGAAATACTGCTGTTAACAACCACGAAGTATTCGTAAGAGTTGCCTAACAGGAGGTCAGAGGTAGAATAGGTAGCGGCATTTGCACCATTGATAGGAGCATCCTCACCGTTCATAATCTTATACCACTGATAGCTGAGGACGTCACCAGCAATCACATTGTTAACCGTAGCGGTCAAAGTGAGTGTGCCGCCTTCGCAAACATTACCGAAACCAGTAATGTCAACCGTGTAAGCAGGATTAACAGTAACGAGAGTGTTGATAGCAGCAGAAGCGCTGTTAGAACAACCAACACCAGTTTGAGTAACTTCAACAGTGTAGGTATCGTTCACACCGTAAGAGAGAACAGGGATATTGAGAACCTGATTGTTCTCACCAGGCATGAGGTTACCATTCTTATACCATTGATAAGAAATCTCACCATAACCACCAGTAACGTTAGCCTTGATAGCAGTCTCACCACCGTCGCAAACAGTAGCATCATACTCAGCAACGCGAGTAATCGTGACCACAGGAAGTTCAACAACGCTAAAGTTAACAGGAGCAGAGAGAGCGTTACAGTTGTAAGCATTGTTCACAACAACCCAGTAAGTGTAGTTATTGGGAGCCTCAGTACCATCGGTGGTGTAAACCGGACCAGTGGCAACGAGTTGTGAAGTAGCAGAAGGATTAGCAGGATCAGTGTTAGGAGTATTTCTATACCATTCGTAAGTATAGTCGTTCAAACCGTTAACACCAGCAACACCACCTTCAACAACAGCAGTAAGTGTAGCAACACCACCAACACACACGATATCATTGCTGATAGTAGCAGTAACGATAGGATCAGCAAGAACAGTGATAGCAGGAGCATCAGCAGTCACATTACAACCAGGATTAGCGGTAACAACAACGCTGAAGTTATAAGCGGTCTCACGAGCAACTTCGCTAACAACGAGGTCAGCTTGAGTAGCACCTTCGATCAGGACGTTGTCCTTATACCATTGATAGCTGTAGTTGGTAGCAGGAGAAACATTAACATGCAGTGTGGTAGAACCACCTTGACAGAACGTTGTATTGCCGTCAACAGAAACAGTAGCAACAGGAGTCGGGATGACAGTCACAATTGCGTTAGCAGAAGCTTCTGATTCGCAACCAGACATCGGAAGCGTAGCTACAACGCTGTAAACATAAGTGGTAAGATCACCGTCAACAGTAACAGGAGACTCAGAGATGGTAGCTTGAGTAGCACCAGCAATGAGAGTACCATTTCTGTACCAAGTGTAGGTAGCACCTTGGATAGCGTTAGCAACCTGCAGAGTCACTTGACCACCGTCGCAAACGATTGCATTGTCAACAGTGATTTGAGGAGTAGCAGGAATAGCGTTCACAGTAATAGTGATAGTATCCGTAGCGCTGCAACCAGAAGTAGCCTGAGAAGCATTCACGATGAAGGTCTCAGTACCTGCAGTGGTAGCATTGAAGACGTATGAAGAACCTTGATAACCATTGTTCCAATTGTAGTTCACATCAGCATTGTTCCAACCAGTAGCCTCGGCAGTGATAACGGTAGTACCGCCAACACAAATCTCAGTCTCGGTTGCAGTGAGCTGCAATTGCGGAGCTTGCTCAACAGTCACAACAACAGGAGCAGAAACTGTGGTACAACCATTGAAGGAAGCTTCAACCTTATAAGAACCAGCCTCAGTAACAACGATTGAAGAAGTATTGGTGTTCATAGGAACATCATTCTTATACCATGCGAAGGTAGCAGGCTCGTTAGGAGTCACATTTGCAGAGAGGACGGTAGAACCACCATTGCAAATAGTAGTGTTACCAGAGATAACAACAGCCTCAGGAGCTGCAATAACATGTACGTAAACTTGAGCAGAAGCATGTGCGCTGACACAGCCTTCATTGCTGATAGCCTTAGCAGCATATCTGTAGACACCAGCTTGATCTTGGCTCAAAGTGAGGTACATCTGATTTTCACCTTCCATCTCAACACCATTTTCATACCAGATATAACCGCTGATGTTACCAGCCAAAGTAGTATCGACAGCAACAACTTGATATTGCTCACCAACGCAAACAGAGTCAGGAACAGCAACCAAAGCGAGAGTAGCAGGACGCGGGTTAACCGTGATGGTAATCTCACCCACAGTGCTGCAAGAACCAGCTTCGTTATTAACAGTAGCAGTTACATAGTAAGTGGTGGTAGCAACAGGAGTGACATCGATGGTAGTAGCAGTGCTGCCAGTAGACCATTCGTAAGTCACATTACCATTCCAACCCTCTTGATCAACAGAGAGAGTAGTATGGTCACCCTCACAAATGCTGGTTTCAGTAGCGCTGACGATAAGGTCAGTACCGAAGGACTCAACGACGTAGTCAGGAGAAGTCAAGCTACAACCCTCAGAAGTGGTAACAGTAACATTGTAAATACCGGCAGTAACGTTGATAGTATCACCAGTCATACCGTTAGACCAAGCGAAGGTACCTTCAACGTCAGAGTGAGCAACTAGTTCAGCAGTAGTACCGAAGCAAATCACATTTTCACCAGTGATAGAAACTTGTGTAGGAGCAGGAGTAACCGTAACAGCAGGAGCGTTAACAGCAACTGCAGCAACACAGTTCTCATTGCTGATAGCCTTCACAGAGAAGTTATAATCACCAGCTTGATTGAATGTGTAGGTAATGACAGCTTGGTTCTCACCAGGAATCTCAAAACCATTGTTATACCAAATGTAAGAGGTAGCATTTTCATCTGCGAATGCGGTGAAAGTAACTTGGTTACCCTCGCAAATCAGAGTGTTGCTAACAGTCACAGAATCGATAACAGGCATCGGGTTAACGATGATGGTCACCTCACCAACTTGTGAGCAAGAACCATTGGTAGAAGAAACAGTAGCAGTCACATGATAAGTGGTGGTAGCAAGAGGTTGAACATCAACAGTGGTAGCGGTGCTGTTGTTAGCATCTTCACACCATAAGTATGTTACATTACCTTGCCAACCATCTTGATTGACATACAGAGTGGTGTGCTCGCCTTGACAAATGCTTGTAGCAGAAGCGCTCACCAACAAATCAGTACCAAAGGCCTCAACAGTGAAAGGTTCAGAAGTCATTTCACAACCCTCAGCAGTCAACATTGTCACAGTGTAAACACCTGCAGGAACAACGATACTGTCAACGCCTTCAACGTCGTTAGACCAAATGAAGGTACCTTCAACATCTGAGTAAGCGTGCAGTGTGGTGGTAGAACCCTCACAAATCACATTATTACCACTGATGTTAACAGTGCTCGGTGCAGGATTGACGTTAACATAGTCTTCAGCTAAGTTAACTAACATATTAGAAGATTGACAACCTGAAGCAGGCAAAGTAACGATAGCAGTGTAAGAATATTGGGTAACGTGATTATCCGTAGTGTAGACATTTTCTTGTAAAGTAAACATGTTAGCACCAGGGATAACAACGCCATTTCTATACCAAGTGAAGACTGCACCTTCAATATCTTCAGCTGCAGGTTCAGTAGTTGCATAGACAATAACTTGAGCACCGTTACAAACCTCATGTTCAGAAACGGTAATCGCAGTAACAACAGGGATAGGATTGACAACAATCGTAATCTCGTCATTAGCAGTACAAGTAGAATTGGTTTGGAGAACATCAACACCGATGACTGTGGTTTCAGTCAAAGAAGTGGTGTAGGTTGCTGAAGTAGCACCAGGAATGATGTTGTGGACAATCGTGGTGTCAGTGATGTAGATGTAGTTACCATCAGCATCATAACCAACAGCCAATTGAGTGTATTCCTCACCAACAGTGTACCATTGATAAGTAATGTTCTGAGCATTGTAATCGTTCAAGTTAGCGGTTAAGGTAACCTGACCGTTCTCACAGATCTGAGTCTCTGTAGCAGTAATATTCACAACAGGTTGCGGATACACATAGACGAGATATTCAGCAGAAGTAGCGCTGCAACCGTTTTCAACAGTGTTGCGGGAAACTTCAACAGTGAATCTATAAGGCTCGGTACGTGCATAGAGGTATTCAGCATAGAATCTGCTGTCACCCAAGTTGTAGCCCATATTGTCTCTGATTTGACCAGATTCATACCAAGTGTAGTGGAGTGAACCAGCAGCCATACCAGTGGTATCGACATTAGCGATCAAGAAGACAGAGTCAGTCTCACAAACGTGTTGATCACCAGTGATAACAGGAGTCGGGTTCGGGTAAACAGTAACAGTAGCAGAAGTAACAGGCATTGAGACACAACCAGCAGCAGGACGAGTCACAATTGCAGTGTACTCATATTGTTGAGTATTGTTGTCAATAATACCAGGAGTATCGAAGATAGTAGCTGCGGTAGCACCTTCCATCAGGATACCATTTCTGTACCAAGTGTAAACCTCACCATCAACATGATTGTCGACGAGAGCAGTAATCTCGAGTTGACCACCAAAACAAATGTTGTTGTTAGAAAGCTGGATACCATTGATAACAGGAATCGGGTTCACAACAACCTCTTGTTCGTTAGAGGTAGCAACACAACCAGAAGTGAGCTGATTAACAGTCAAAGTATAAACGTGAGTATCCAAAGTAGGAACAACCGTATAGTGCAACATAGTAGCACCCGGGATTTCCTCACCATTGTCACTCCATTGGAAAGTGAGCATATCAGCATTCCAATCGTTCAAAGTAGCAGAGAGAGTAATCTCACCACCAACACAAATGTTATTCTCAGTAGCAGTGATGGTCACAACAGGATTAGCATTCACATAAACCTGTGCATCTGCTGTAGCAGAACAACCATACTCATTGAGAAGCATTACGCTGAAGCTATAAGGATAATCTCTGTATTCCTTAGTAAGAGTCAACGTGTTAGCAGTGGTAGTCATAATTGTATCATTGTCTTCGAACCAGAGGTAAGAAACTTCAGTCTCAGGAGCCGGGAAGACGTTTGCAGTAAGAATAACGTTGTTAGAGTCTTCGACACAAACGATAGGATCGGTAACCAAAGCGATCGTCGGGTTCGGATAAACAGTAATATTGTCTAAGCCGTTGTAAATAACAGACTCACAACCAGAAGCAGTTTGACGGACAGAAACACCATAGTGGTAAATCATAGGCTCGTTATCGACAGACATCGGATTGTCAACGAGAACAGGACCGTTCACGTTAGCAATAACCTCGCCATTACGATACCAAGTGTAAACCTCACCACCGGTAACACCAGTCTCATCAACAACGCTAGCGTTGATGACAACAGTTCTGCCATCACAGATAGAAGTAGCATCAAGATCAACGTAAGAAGCAGTAGCCTCAGGAATAACGTTAACATAGACCTCAGCAACAGTAGAGGTTGCAATACAACCAGAAGTGAGCTGATTAATAGTCAAAGTATATTCGTGAGAACCTTCGGTTGAAGGAGTAGCAACATAATTGAGGGTAGTAGCACCAGCAATCTCTTCACCGTTGTCAAACCATTGGAAAGTAAGCATATCAGCATTCCAATCGTTCAAAGCAGCGTTCAAAGCAACTTGGCCACCCAAGCAGATGCTATCTTCAGAAGCGGTGATATTCACAACAATGCTGTCGTTCACATAAACAGTAGCGAAAGCTTCGCTTGAACAACCATAGTCGTTAACCACCTGGACACTGAAGTTGTAAGGATATTCTCTGTAAGGTTTGAAGAGTCTCAAAGTATCTGCATCAGTAACAGCGATCTCAGTATTGTCTTCCATCCATCTGAATGTGATAGGAGTGACAGGTGTAGGATCAACGTTAGCAGCGAGAACAACATTAGGAGTCTCATCAGAAACTGTACAAACGATAGGATCAGTTGACAGAACCAAAGCAGGATTCGGGTTGACAAGGACAGTATCAATGTAGGTAATGTCAGAGTAACAACCAGAAGCTTCTTGTGTAACAGAAACACCATACACATAAACTGTAGGCTCACCGTTCACAGCGGTAGGATAGTCAACATAATTGATACCATGAGCATCAGGAATCTCAACGCCATTGCGATACCAAGTATAAACTTCGCCACCAGCAACACCAGGAGTGACGTTAGTAACAGTCATAGTAACTGCACGACCCTCACAGATAGTGTCAACATTAACCAGATCATCCATAGCATCAACTGTAGGACGAGGATTGATAGCAACAGTAATAGTATCGTAAGCAACGCAGTGCTCATAGGTGAAGTCCATCAAATGTGTAACCTTAACAATGTAGTTGGTAGTCTCATTAGGAGTGAAGGTTTCGAACTCGTGGGTAGCACCAGGAATTGCATAACCATCAGCAGCAATATTCTCATACCATTGATAGGTTAACATAGGATCATTGTAGTTGTTAAGGCTTGCGCGCAAAGTAACATCACCACCTTGACAGATATCAGTACCAGTCTCATTAGTAATGTTCACGTAAGGCTTTTGATAAACATTAACATAGTAAGGTTCAGAAATCGTGGAACAACCATCACCATTCGTCACTTCAACAGTGAAGATGTACGGGTTAAGGGCGGTAGGAGTCCAGTTATCCTTATAGATGTTAGCGGAACCATTGTGATGATCTTGCAATTGACCGCTCTCATACCAAGTATAAGTAGCATCAACATCTTCAACACCATCAACCCAAGCAGTCAAAATGACGTTATTGATAGGTTGATTGTTGTCATCAACACCGTTACCGTAGAAACATACATTAGGAGTACCATCGATCGTCACGATCGGGTTACGACGCACGTGAACCGTATTAGAGGACATCGGCATGGGTTGACATCCAGGAACGTCATAAATAATGTATGCAGTATAAGTATAATCAACAGGATCATTGTCGTAAATATAAGCTTGAGCGCTGAATTGAGGACCGTGGATATCAGGCATAACAATACCGTTCAACTCCCACATGTAGTTGTGAGTAGAATCGATATATCTCTCACCATTTTCATCCTCGAAATAAGCAGTCACATAGAGTTGAGCACCCTCACAAATGTTCGTAGCAGGAACAGTTTCATTACCGTTCACAGCAACAACGCTAGCAATTGCTTGCGGGATAACAACATTAACGCGAACAGGATCGCTAGTAGCAGTACAACCGCTATTGTTACCAACACCATTCTGGGTAACAACAACTCTCAAATCAACAGATTCTGAGAACATATCTGTAACCAAAGTAGGCTCAAGACCGAACGGGATATTCTGCCAGTTATCGGTACCTGCAGGAGCATACTGCCATTGGAAGTTCAAGCCAGGTTGATGACCGTCACCAATGTGTGCATTAGCGGTAATTTCGCCGTTAGGACAAATAATAGAATCAGAAACAGTAGCAACAACTTGAGGATTAGCGTTAACATACACATAGTAAGGCTCGCTCTCCACGCGGCAACCCTCAGGAGTGGTCACGACAACCGTGAAGATGTAAGGCTCGTCTTGTGCAGGCAGAGGAGTGCTGATAAACGCATCGTCTCCATTGAGGACAAAGATCGGAGTTCCTTCCATGAAGCCTGGGAAATCAGGAGCATAATTACCAAATAATAAATTCCACGGGTAAGGAATCTGAGTACCACCAAGAGTGTAGTTGTAAAGTCTCCACTCGTAAGTGTAATCAAGATTAGGATCAATGTCGTTAAGATTAGCATAGAGCACAACGGCAGAGTCTTGACAAATGATAGCATCACCTGCGATAGCAACAGTAGGTTGCATCACAACATTGACAACTGCGGGAGCTGAAGCCTGTGCGGAAACACAACCATGAGCTGTAATAGCCTTGGCAGCGAGAGCATAAGTACCAATCTCATTGAAGTTAATCGTAAGATTAGCTTGGTTCTCACCTTGAATTTCTTGACCATTCTGATACCAAATGTATGCAGGATAGTTGCCAGAAGCGTGGAATGTGACTTGACCACCTTCGCAAATAGTATTTCTATTAGCATTCACTGTAATCTGAGTAGGAGCAGGATAAACAGTAATGTTAATCTCACCAATCATCTGGCAACCAGCATTAGAACCTGTGGTAGAAGCGGTAACGCTATAGGTATGATTATTGTTACCAATAGCAGGAATAGCAGAGACAGTAGGACCATTGTGAGAAGTCATATTATGACCTGACCATACATAAGAGATATTGTCATTAGTGAAACCATCGAGGTTTGCATTCAAGACAACCATCTCACCTTCGCAAACTTCCATTCTATCAGCATAAATCTGCAGGTCAGAACCATTGGTGTAGATGTTGAAGGTTTGGACAGAAGTACAAGTACCGTCAGTAGCGGTAACAGAATAAGTACCTGCAGTGGTCGTGGTGAAGGTAGCACCCGTTTGACCATTGCTCCAAGTATATTCGTAAGTATCTTCAGTATTAGAAGTAGCGGTAATTGTAGCAGTAGCACCGTTACAGATGATATTGTTGCCCGTGAGCGTAAAGTCAGGAGCGGCATTTACAGTAACAGTGTCAGAAAGCATCGTAGTGAGATCAAAGTAAAGGGTCACAGTACCAGGAACATTTTCTTCCTGTTGACCTTGTTCATAATAAGTTTCAAGGTGAGTGAGAGGAACAATAAACCAACCATCGTATACTCGAACACTAACAGGAGAATAATTTGTTCCAACATAAGTACCTTGATCAGTAACAGAAGTAGTACTTGCAACAGCAGCAGCAGAAGTACAACCATATTGGTCGATTGCCATTGCTGAATATACATAAGTACCAGGCTCATTCAAATTAACAGTAATAGTACCGAGGTTCTCACCAGGAATCTGAACGCCATTCTGGAACCAAATGTAGTTAACATTGTTAGGTTGAGCAGTAGCAACAAAAGTAGCTTGACCACCGGCACAGATGATATCATCAGTATTCAAAGAGACATCCATCATAGAAGGAGCTGCATGAACCGTGATGTTAATGTTACCGGTCATAGTACAACCAGCGTTGGCGTCAGCGTTCGGGCCAGTAGTAGTAGCTACAACCGTGTAAGTGTGGTTATCAGCAGTCGGGATAGCGGAAACCGTAGATCCGGTAGCGCTGGTAACCGTAGCACCAGTGATATTGGAAATCAAACCAGTACCCTCCCAAGTGTATTGAATGTTATCATTCATGAAACCATCGAGGTTAGCGTTCAGGACAACCATATCGCCCTCGCAGATTTCCATCTTGTCAGCCGTGACCTGCAGGTCGGAACCATTCGTGTAGATGTTGAACGTTTGAACCGTAGAACAACCGTTGGCCGTAGCCGTCACAGCATAGGTACCAGCAGCATCGTAAGTGTGGGCATTGCCAGAACCGGCATGACCTTGCCATTGATAAGTGTAAGAAGCAGGAGTAGCGGTAATGGTAGCGACAGCACCATTACAGATGATATTGTTACCAGTGAGGGTGAACTCAGGAGTTTCATTCACGGTAACAACAGCAGGTGTCGTAGATGCGTGTTCGGAAACACAACCATGATTAGAAACACCCTTTGCAGCAAAGCTGTAAGAACCAGCCTCATTCAAGGTAACAATAATAGTGTCTAAGTTTTGACCAGGAATTTCGATACCGTTTTGATACCAAATGTAGGAATCAGCGGTATTGTCACCCGTTACATAAATAGTATCCTGAGCGCCTTCGCAGATAGTAGCAGGAGAAGCAGCAACTGCAATATTGCCAGGAATAGCATTCACATTAATATTGATAGAATCTTTCTTGGAGCAATCACCAGCTTGAGCAGTCACAACATACTTCGTTGATTGAGTAGGATTCACAACGATAGAAGAGCTGTTCATGATAGTAGAAGCAGGAGTAGAAGTCCAAGTGTAGTTAACATTCTCATTGTTGAAACCATCTATGTTAGCATTGATAGTCACATATTCACCAGCGCAAATGTCAACCTTGTCAGCAGTGATTTGCAGATCGCTACCAAAGGTGTTAATTTCGATAGTAGCAGTAGCGCTGCAATTAGGAGAAGTTCTAGTCGCAGTAACAGTATAGGTACCGGCTATATCAGTCGTCAAAACAGAACCAGTAGCACCATTGCTCCAAGTGAAAGTGTAGGTGCTGCTAGGAGTGACATTTGCCGTGATAACAGCGTTGTCACCGTTGCAAATCACATTGTTGCCGGAAAGCGTGATCTCAGGATTAGCAACCACCGTCACACTCTTGGGAGAGGAAGGCTGAAGAGAAGCACAACCGTATTGGTTGATCGTTCTTGCCTTAACAGTGTAAATGCCTGCATTATCAAATGACAAATCAATACTTGCAAGGTGCTCACCCTCCATTTCTACACCATCCACATACCAAACATAGGTATTGGCAGCGAGAGCACTGGTAGAACCTTGGACAGAGAAAGTAACCTGTTGACCCTCACATGCAATAGAAGGATTTGCATTGTTGAGACTAGGTGTAACAGGACGCTCATGGACATAAATCCAAATGTTATCAGAGATGGAACAATCACCGGCATTCACTGTCAAGAAATAATGTTGATTTGAAGTCGGGAAATCAGTATAGTTAGCAGTCGTAGCTACAACAGGACTGCCAGCACTCAGCTTGCGCCATTGATAAGTGGCGTTCTCATTCACGAAACCGTCAAAGTTGGCACTCAAAGTCACGTGCTCGCCTTCGCAAATCTCAGTGTTGTCAGCAATAATCTGCAAATCTGCACCATTGGTGATAACCTCGACAGAAGCAGTAGCAACACAATTAACATTATTGGTTGTATTCGTAACCGTCACGGTGTAAATACCACCAACATTAGTTGTCAATTTTGCATTGCTGGTATTAGGATTATTACTCCAATAATAGGTATAAGTGCTGTTGGCCGCTGCATTGGTAACCGTAGCGGTAATTTCAGCATTATCACCATTACAGATAATATTGTTACCAGCCAAAGTAACTTCAGGAGCGGCAATAACAGTAACCTCTGCAGGCTTATTAGTAACAGTGTCTGAAATACAACCGTTAGCAGAAACACCCTTAGCGGTATATTTATAAGTACCAGCTTCATTCAAGGTAACAGTGATCGTGCTCATAGTTGCACCAGGAATCTCGATACCATTCTGATACCAAATGTAAGAAACTGCATTTGCGTCAGGCGTAGCCGTAATGGTAGCAGTTGTACCAGCACAAATAGAAGCATCTTCTGTAGTGACAGCGATTGTGCCAGGAGTTGCTTTCACAAGGATTTCAATAGTATCGCTGATTGAACATTCACCAGCATTGATAGTCAAAGCATAGCTGGTGTCTGCATCCGGATTAACAGTAATGTTGGAAGTAGTAGCGATTTGAGTATGATTATCATTCACCAGAGTCCAAACATAAGAAGCGTTTTCATTCACGAAACCTTCGAAGTTAGCACCCAGGGTAACATACTCACCAGCGCAGATGACAGTTCTGTCAGCAACAATCTGCATATTGGCACCAGAAGAAATCACATTAACAGAAGCAGTAGCCGTACAAACAGGCAGATTGTTAGTATGTTTACCAGTGTAGGTAACCAAGCTGGTAGCCGTCACAGTGTACGTACCAGCTGTGGCAATGCTATCAATCTGAGTATTGACATTATTACTCCAATTATAATTATATGAATAAGAAAGTCCGCTCGGCATGTTCGGCTGATACGGCATAGTAGTCGCATTGGCAGTCATGAAAGCCGTGTCACCGTTGCAGATTACATTATTACCCGAAATCGTCACTTGAGGAGCAGGGTGAATGATGAAGTTCAAAGACTTTGACATGGTGGCGGTGTTACATCCGGAAACAACAGCCATGGCAGTAATATAGTGGGAACCCACTTCCATGCCAGCCGGAATCATCAAGTCGCGAGTGTTAGACGCAACTTCATATCCATCAACATACCAGTTGTAAAGCGTATTTTCATCACCGGTTGAGCGAGAATCGCTAACATAATAAAGTGCGATTTCCTGACCCTCACAAAAATGTGCCGGGTACGCCAGTCTGTCATTTTCTTGATCAGAATAGACATTATAACTATTTTGATACATCGTTGAACGCTTAACCTGATTATTATAAATCACGGTCTCGTAGTTTGTAGTAGGGGTAACAGTGATCTCAATGGTGTCATTCATCTCACAGTTACCAGCAGTAGCCTTCACAGCATACTTGGAAGTAGCTTGAGGAGTAACTGTGATGGTGGAACCATTGCCAACAACACTACCTCCAACCTTTGTCCATTGGTAAGAGATATTCTCATTATTAAAACCGTCGAGATTTGCGTTCAACACCACAGGAGTGTTGGGACAAACAACCGTCTGGTCAGCTGTCAACTGAAGGTCGCCACCAAAAACAGTGACATTCACATCAGCCATTGCGGAACAACCAGTACCACTGTTGGTAACGGTTAGCGTATAGAGACCACTTTGAGTAGCCGTCAAGACAGGGTTGTTCTCAGAAGCATTATTGCTCCAATTGAAAACATAACCCGTGAAGCCTTGAGTTTCGTTCGTGACACTTGCCGTAATCTGGGCTTGGTCACCATTACAAATCACATTATTACCCGTAAGAGCAATAGCGGGTTTCTTGTTAACAACAACACCCTTAAGCTCGGAAAGGTCTGACGTGTCGCAAGAAGCGGCAACTGCTTTAGCAGCAACAGTGTGAATGTTGATGTCATCAAACGTAATAAGGAGATGACTCAAATTCTCACCAGGAACCTGCACGCCGTCAACATACCACTCAAAGTAGGTTGCTGCCGGGGTGGCAGTTGCGAAGAAGAAACTTTCATCACCCAAACAAATGCTGTTCGGGCTGCCAAGAGTAACTACCGTGGTGTAATGAACACCATTGGAAACTTGGATGTCAATCGTGTCAGCCATCTGGCAAGCACCAGCCTGAGCCGTCACGATATATTGATGTGCATCAGCAGTCGGGATGACTGCAACAGTAGAACCATATTGAACAGGATTGGTGTTCCAGCTATAAACGATGTTCTCATTGTTGAAACCATCGAGGTTAGCATTCAACACAACTTGCTCACCATTACAAACAGCCAACTTGTCAGCCGTCAGTTGAAGGTCAGCACCAAAGACATTCACATTAACAGAAGCGATAGCTTCACAATGAGTATTATTATTGGTAACAGTCACAGTATAGATACCAGGAGTATATGCAACCAAAGTATCTTTTTCTGTACCGTTGCTCCAAGCATAACTGTAAGGAGAAGTAGATTCTTGGTCAGGAATTTCAATCTCATTAGCAGGATCAACATGTGCCACGAGAACAGCAGAGTCACCATTACAAATAACATTGTTACCAGAAATGGTAATAGAGTGCATAGGTTGGAAATAATCGTTAGCGATATTTTTCCAAGAGGTATCAGTAGTATTGCAAACTTGATTGTTGTAGAGACCAATCACACCGACTTTCTCAGCAACAGTCAAAAGGTCATTCGGAATCACATACTGATTAGATGCAGTTACGTGAGTAAAAGTATCCGTGGCCGTAATAACGAACCATCTGTAACCAGCGTCAGGAGTAGTACCTTGCAGAAGAGCAGCGGTAGCAGTAGTTGTCGGTTGACCGTTGCATGCATAAGGCGGGAGAATAAGATCCAGCTCGGTCATCGGATCGATAGTGAAGAGGTGCACCGGGGAGATGCTCAGAGAACAATCTCCGTAAGAAACCTCGACCGTGAACTCGTGAGTCACAGGAGCATCCAGCTCATTGTCACCGACAAGGCTGAAAAGAGCCTCAGGTCTGAACTCGAGCACTTGGCCGTTGTTAACGAGGTTCACCACGCCGTTTTGAGCGACCAACGCCTCTCCATCGAGTTTCCACACGTAGTGGAAATTGCTGAGCTGGTCGTAATTGACCAGTGCGGTAAGGGTAATCCACGCCTGAGCGCAGCCCTCGTGCACACCGTCAATCTGGACAGTAACCTCGTCCGGATCAGCCTGCAAATCGGCACTTCGCGTCAAAAACGACTGAGAAGGTGTTGGGGTGACCCAACTGAGCAGCTTCAGTTTCGCATTGTCTGGATGCGATGCTTCGCTGCGTGCCTGGCATGTTCCTAAGTACAGGAACGCCATTAGCAGAAAAATCATAAATTTTTTCATCGTTTTGTTTTTAATTATTACTATTGTTAATTTAATTTATATATTTCAAATCATAAGCAAATGAATGTGAAAACATTGGTCGGGCCGTTCCCTCCCTGTTTCTGAACATCTTGTCTTGAATACTTACGTAGTCTATCATACACTATACACTTTATAATTAACTTGCAAAAATACATTTTTTTTCGTTCGATATTTCTTTTTCACGATTTTTTTTATTTTTTTTTCTCAAAACTACAAAACTAACTGTATAACAATGAGTTATATCAAAAATAGCCAAAAAAGTTATTAACATTGTTGATTATTTTTGGCAGTTATATGTCAAAAAAGTGCGTTTTATGAATGAAAAATGGGGATGTTTCGGAAGGATTTCGCAGGATATGGCATTTTGATTCCGCAAAGCAACAAAGGGGAATCCCCAAATCTCCCTTATAGAGGGGATTTGAGAAGGTATATATAAGTATTTGATTTTCAGTATTTTAACAATATCGTCACGAGAATTCAATATTTTTGGTTGATTCAGACAATAAATTGTCGGATTTAATTCTCGACGAGATATTGATTTTGGAATGGAAAGGGTAAAGCTACGGCCATTTAGGATCTTATTCCAAAAGGGCTGTAAGCTCGACCTATGTTAACCCAGGGCTCGCTTCGCTCACCCTGGGAATATAAAAAAAGCCCGATTCATCTGAATCGGGCTTCTATGGTATTGGGCGACGACCTACTCTCCCACCGGTAAGGCAGTACCATCGGCGCGGTCGGGCTTAACTTCTCTGTTCGGAATGGGAAGAGGTGTGCCCCGACGCTATAATCACCGCAATC
>Ga0265300_10000186_pt1 | contig 67392 bp, 48 predicted proteins | sample AusTroGonzalo_MG_FD_193482 | JGI IMG/M metagenome (GOLD analysis project Ga0265300, IMG submission 193482) | Bovine rumen microbial communities from tropical cattle in Woodstock, Queensland, Australia - Gonzalo_03 | ecosystem: Host-associated > Mammals > Digestive system > Stomach > Rumen ... | reverse complement strand
CCGTTCCATCAGCAATGCCTGCAATGACTACTTCCGACGAAAACCGCTTCGGATGGTGCCGCTCGACAAAGCAGAAGAGGTTCCCGTTCATGAAGGCGACAGACAGATACACGAGGAGTTTGTGAGAGTCAACAAATTGCTGGATGCCTTGCCCCAAGAACAATCAGAAATCGTGCGACTGAAATGCTACGACGACTTGACCTTCAAACAGATTGCCGAACTGCAAGACATTCCAGAGGCGACAGCAAAGTCACGATACCGATATGCCATTATGCATATCCAACAAATGCTCAAGAAGAAAGGAGAATAAGATATGAATACAGATAACATCAACATCCCTGAAGAGGACTTCAACGAAGGCTTGGAGGACATCGAGCAGTTGCTCAAGCCCCAATGCGAGTTCAAGGCATCAGACACCTTGAAGGAAGAGGTGCTGGCTCAGGCAAGGGAGGAAATCAAGCCTCGTCGCAAGGTCAATGGATGGCCTTGGGTGGCAGCTGCCTGTGTGGTCGGATTTGCCCTGCTGTGGTTCACACCACCTGAGGAGAAGAAGGCAGACGCTGCCCTCCATGCCCATCTGGTCAGAGCCTACGACATGGAGCATGCAAAGGCCGCTTGTGCCAGTTCTTCCGACAAGATGAGCACTTACGAATCCTTTGAGGACATCGAGCGGAGAATGAGGAGCAAAGGAGAGGCTCTGATAGCAAACAACCAACCCATTACATTCTATAATTAAAAATGAAGACAATGAAAAAAATCATGATATGGGCAACACTGCTCGTGAGTGTGTGTGCCTGCCAAAACAACCCAATGGATGACGAACTGCCCATGCCATCCACCTTCACAGAACTCTTTGAAGGAATCGCCTCAATGAAAGGAGATGTCTTTGTGACCATTTCTGCCAGTGACTCCGCTACCACCAGTTATTATTATGAATGGTTTGGATATTATGAGGATTATGGTGTTCCTGCCATTGAAATGGACACTACCCTGATGAACGAAAGCAAGACCAACGATTCTGTCGCTGTTTTGGTGGCAGAGCGGGAAGCCATTGAGGATAGTGTGGCACAAACCAAACGGACGATTCGTGAGTATGTCGAAAAGGGCATCATGCATTTAGTACACAAATACCGTCCACAGGCTGCCAAGTATTACAAGTTTGAGAGCCATCGGAACGGAAGGGATTCGGTCGAGTTTGTGCTTGCCCCCCAAGAGCTGACCGACTCGTTGCCAGAAGATCGCGACAAGAACAATTTCATGGAAACCTACGTTTACTACCCAGAATGGTTCCACTATTATAATAATGGCGACAAGGCTCAGAACTATACAAGAATTTGTTATCATAGAGAGGAAAGGAATGCCAACAAAAAAGCCGCCCATGCAGAAGACGTCCGAGCCCTGTTCCTGAAATTCATCTCCAGCTATAAGGGCACCAAGAAATATCCTGTCAAGTATCAGCTGGAGGACAACAGCAAGGAATTTGAAGGTGGAACCATCGCTTTTAACTGGCGACATGGGGATGAAAAGACCTCCCTCATCGAAGGAACGCTGTATGAACTTCCTGTCAAAGGAAAAGAGAAAATCAAGGCTGTGGAGGAACTGCGTTCCATGATCATAGAATTCATGAACACCCACTATGCAGCGTGGCTTGAATGTCGCTATCCTGAATACAAGTTCGACATGACGGAATGTGACAGATATGCCACTCAGTTGATGCAGTTAAGCATCAACGATGCCAAGCCTTATGACCGACTGCAAGGCATCTTCCATGTTCAGGTGGGCAACTATACAAAGGACGAAGGTCTCAAGATTCTCATGATGGATGTCCGCAAAGAGCATTTCTTCATCCCGATGAATTGGATGATTGTAAAGGAAATCCACGACGACAGAATTGAATGGCTGCCAGGACACGAAAACGGATATTAGCCGTAAAGATTCATGAAAAGTGAAGAGTGAAGAGTGAAAAAATCATCTTACCAGCTATTCGAATGGTTTGTTACTTAGATTTTTCACTCTTCACTCTTCTCTTTTCACTATTTTTTTGTACCTTTGTGCCCAAGTTCATTCTAATTAAAAACTAAAACCTAACAACAATGAGCACAAAACAAAAACGCTTTATCCTTTCGGAGAATGAGATTCCAACACAGTGGTATAACATCCAGGCAGACATGGTGAACAAGCCTCTGCCTCCTATTCATCCTGCAACAAAGCAGCCTCTGGGCGTGGATGACCTCGCCCACATTTTCCCTCGCGAATGCTGTGTGCAGGAACTGGATACTGAACATGCTTGGATTGACATTCCAGAGGAAGTGCTTGATAAATATAAGTATTACCGCAGCACACCATTGGTACGTGCTTACGGTTTGGAGGAGGCTCTCGGCACTCCTGCCCACATCTATTTCAAGAACGAGAGTGTCAACCCACTCGGTTCTCACAAAATCAACTCGGCTCTGCCACAGTGCTACTATGCCAAGATGGAGGGTACAACCAACGTGACGACTGAGACGGGTGCAGGTCAGTGGGGTGCAGCTCTTTCTTACGCAGCTAAACTCTACGGATTGGAAGCTGCCGTTTATCAGGTGAAGATCACGATGCAGCAGAAGCCTTATCGCAGCAGCATCATGCGTACTTTTGGTGCTGTCGTGGAAGGTTCTCCTTCTATGTCCACCCGTGCTGGTAAGGACATCCTGACGAAGGATCCTACCCACTCTGGTTCTCTGGGTACTGCTATCTCTGAGGCTGTGGAACTCGCCACTACCACTCCTAACTGTAAATACACCCTCGGTTCTGTGCTGAACCACGTAGGTCTGCACCAGACCATCATCGGTTTGGAGGCTGAAAAGCAGATGGAGATGGCTGGTGAATATCCAGATATGGTGATTGCTTGCTTCGGCGGTGGTTCTAACTTTGGTGGTATCGCTTTCCCATTCATGCGTCATAATCTCAAGGACGGCAAGAAGACGGAGTTCATCGCTGCTGAGCCAGACAGCTGTCCAAAGTTGACTCGCGGTCAGTTCCGCTATGACTTCGGTGACGAGGCTGGTTACACACCACTCTTGCCAATGTACACCCTCGGTCATAACTTCAAGCCCAGCAACATCCACGCTGGTGGTCTTCGTTATCATGGTGCTGGTATGATTATCTCTCAGCTCATCAAGGACGGTTATATGTATGGTGTGGACATTCCACAGTTGGAGACTTTCGACGCTGGTATGCTCTTCGCCCGCACAGAGGGTATCATCCCTGCTCCAGAGAGCTGTCACGCTATCGCTGCCACCATCCGCGAGGCCAACAAGTGCAAGGAGACTGGCGAGGAGAAGGTCATCCTCTTCAACCTCTCTGGTCACGGTCTCATCGATATGCCAAGCTACGAAACCTACATCAAGGGTGACTTGCAGAACTACACAGTTACTGACGAGGAAGTAGCTCGCAATTTGGCTGAACTCGACAAAATGATTTAATTTAGCATGTATCTCAGAGCATTTCTGACGAGCATATTAGTCTCTTGTGCTGCATTCGTTGTGGCACAAGAGACTTTTCGTTTTGGGACGAACGTCAATCCCGACGGCGTAAAGTTCGAGGTGGATTCACGAGGTTTCATCATTGGTGGCAAGCATGTGCTGCCTGTGATGGGCGAGATTCACTATGCCCGTGTGCCCGAACAGGAGTGGCGGCGTGAGATTCAGAAGATGCGGGCAGGCGGCATCACCATCGTCTCCACTTATGTCTTCTGGATTCACCATGAGGAAGAAGAGGGCAAATGGGATTGGAACGGGAACAAGAACCTGCGGAAGTTCGTGCAGATTTGCCAAGAAGAAAAGATGCCTGTGGTGCTGCGCATCGGTCCTTTCTGTCATGGAGAAGTCTATCAAGGAGGCTTTCCCGTATGGCTGACAGACAAGGCACAAAGCAATCCTCAGCAGTATAAGTTGCGGACGACGGCATCAGGTTTCATGGAAGCGACAAAGAACCTCTATCAGCATATCTTCGCCCAAGTGAAGGGCTTGCTCTGGAAGGATGGCGGTCCCATCGTCGGCGTGCAGATTGAGAACGAGTGCCGAGGCCCTTGGGCATATTATATGGCGCTGAAGGACATGGCGGTGGAGGCTGGTTTCGACACGCCTTTCTACACTCGTACAGGTTGGCCGAAGTTGAACGGCAATGAGGAGTTCGGCAAGATGCTGCCCCTCTATGGCGACTATGCCGACGGCTTCTGGGACAGAGTTTTGACCAATATGCCAGGCGACTACAAGAATGCTTTCATCATGAAGGACACGCGGCTTTCGGCAGTCATCGCCACAGAAGCCTTGGGCACGAATCAAGACACGAAGATGGAGGCGAAAGACCTCTCCTACCCTTACCTCACCTGCGAACTCGGTGGTGGCATGATGCCTTCCTATCATCGGCGCATCAACATGAGCGGCAAGGAGGTGAAGCCGCTGGCGATTTGCAAGTTGGGATCGGGCTCCAACCTCCCTGGTTATTATATGTATCATGGAGGAACGAATCCCTACAATCCCAAGCACACGATGGCGGAGACGCAAGCCACGAGCGTGACCAACTACAACGATATGCCCCACATCACCTACGACTTTCAGGCAATGCTTGGCGAGATGGGGCAGCCCAACTGGACGGCTTGGCACGAAAGCCGACTCCTGCATCAGTTCTTGGCGGATTGGGGTGAGGAACTGAGCCAGATGGATGTTGATACCCTCTCTGATCACTATGCCCGTCGCGGCTCTTTCGAGTTCCATAATGATTATGTACGCATCCTCAACGAAGAGGGAACATCCTACATCACGCCTCGCAACTGGCATCTGAAAACTTCAACTCTTCAATCTTTCAATTCTTCAATTCTCATTGATTGGGCGACTGCAGAACCTTTCTGCCAAGCCGATGATATCATCTACTTCATTGCCATCGATGGCAAAAAACCACAAATCTCCATCAACGGTAAGGTCATCACCCCAAAACTCAACAAACCTTTCAAGGCTTCGGGCATGACTTTCTGCGTTCTTTCTCGTGAGAAAGCCTACACCGCCTATAAGATTGGTGATAAGCTCTACTACTCTGATGGCATCCTCTACCAAGACGACGACGTCATCATGGAGGAGACGTGGCAGACGCTTCCCACTCCTGTCAATTATGTGCTGACCAAGGAGCACGGCGGTCTCCGCAACGTGGCGATGGGCAGTCAGAAGGTAGCAGCACAACCCACTGAAAGCGATTGGGAGAAAGCGGCAGTGTGGACCATCAGCAGCCTCAACGAACTGAACGAGAACCTCAACCTCTATCTACATATATCTTATCAGGGCGACGCGGCCCGCATCTATGCCGACGGTCAGTTGATAGAGGACAATTTCTGGAACGGCAAGCCTATGCTCGTTCGTATTTCCGACCTCATCGGCAAGCGCGTCGAACTGAAAATCCTGCCGCTCGGCAAGGACTATCCCATCTACCTGCAAGCAAAAGAAAAGGAGGCTTTGGATAAAGCCCCCCATGGTATTCTTCTCTCGCTCGACAGCATCAAGGTGCTGCAATGCGAGGATAGAGCGTACTGATTTTCACATCTTCGCCATCGCCTGTTCGAGGTCGGCAATGATGTCCTCCGCATTCTCGATGCCGACAGACAGACGCACGAGGTCGGGTGCCACACCTGCCTCAAGCAGTTGCTCGTCGGAGAGCTGACGGTGGGTGTGGCTGGCTGGATGCAGCACACAAGTACGGGCATCAGCCACATGCGTCACGATGGAGATGAAGTCGAGGTTGTCCATGAACTTGATAGCCTCCTCGCGGCTTCCCTTCAATCCGAAAGCAATCACGCCGCAAGAGCCGTTGGGCAAGTACTTCTGACCCAGCGCATAATATTTATTGGAAGGCAGACCGCAGTAGTTGATCCAACCCACCTTCGGATTCTTCTCGAGCCACTCAGCCACCTTCTGCGCATTCTCACAGTGCTGACGCATACGGAGGTGGAGCGTCTCCAGTCCGAGGTTGAGCAGGAAGGCATTCTGAGGAGCAGGGATGGAACCGAGGTCGCGCATCAATTGAGCCACGAGCTTGGTCATGTAAGCCATCTTGCCAAACGCCTTGGTGTAAGTCAGTCCGTGATAGCTCTCATCGGGCGTGGTCAGGCCAGGGAACTTGTCAGCATAGGCATCCCAATCAAAATTGCCGCTGTCCACCACACAACCACCGACCTGCGTCGCATGACCATCCATGTACTTCGTCGTCGAGTGCGTCACAATGTCGCAGCCCCACTCAAACGGACGGCAGTTGATAGGCGTCGCAAACGTATTGTCCACAATCAGTGGTACCCCATGCTTGTGCGCCATCTTGGCAAAACGCTCGATGTCGAACACGTTGCCGCCAGGGTTGCTGATAGTCTCGCCAAAGAAGCACTTCGTGTTGGGACGGAACTCCTTCTCGATGCGCTCGTCGTCCCAGTCAGGGTCAATGAACGTGCACTCGATGCCCAGCTTCTTCATCGTCACGCCAAAGAGATTGTACGTGCCGCCATAGATGCTGTTCGACGTGATGAAGTGGTCGCCAGCCTGACAGATGTTGAACACCGCATAGAAGTTGGCAGCCTGTCCGCTCGACGTCAGCATCGCACCCACACCACCCTCAAGGGCAGCAATCTTCTTCGCCACCATGTCGTTCGTGGGATTCGCCAGACGCGTGTAGAAATAGCCTGCATCCTTCAAGTCGAACAGACGAGCCATTTGCTCACTGGTCTCATACTTGAACGTCGTACTCTGATAAATGGGCAGCTGCTGAGGCTCACCCTTCGTAGGTTTCCATCCGCCATGAATGCAGATAGTCTCAAGATTCTTCTTCATATTGTTGGATTTTATTGCTTTCGATGTGCAAAGGTACAACAAAAAAACGCACCGTGCAAATACACGATGCGTTTTTCTTATTTTGAGTGTCGATTATACGATACCCTGAGCCATCATAGCCCGAAGGACGTTGGCTTCGCTACGCTACGCCGAAGTTCCTTGGCTTTTCGGCTCGGAATTATACAATTCCCTGAGCCATCATAGCCTTTGCAACTTTCATGAAGCCTGCAACGTTTGCACCCTTCACGTAGTTTACATAGCCGTCAGCCTCTGTACCGTACTTCACGCAGTTCTCGTGGATGTTCTCCATGATCCAGAGGAGCTTAGCGTCAACTTCCTCAGAAGTCCAAGACAGACGCTCTGAGTTCTGAGACATCTCAAGACCTGATACTGATACACCACCTGCGTTAGAAGCCTTACCTGGAGAGTAGAGGATCTTAGCCTCCTGGAATACGCGGATTGCACCTGGAGTAGAAGGCATGTTAGCACCTTCAGCCACAGCGATAACGCCGTTTGCAACGAGTGCCTTAGCAGCCTCTTCGTTCAACTCGTTCTGAGTTGCGCATGGGAGAGCGATCTGAGCGCCCTTCTCGAACCAAGGCTTTGCACCGTCACCAACATACTTAGCTGTTGGGTACTTGTCAACATATTCCTTGATACGGCCACGGTAAACGTTCTTGAGCTCCATGATGTAGTCGAGCTTCTCACGAGTGATACCGTCTGGGTCATAAATGTAACCGTTAGAGTCAGACATTGTCATTGGGATACCACCGAGCTGGAGCACCTTCTCAGCAGCATACTGAGCTACGTTACCTGCACCAGAGATAAGCACCTTCTTACCCTTCACTTCGTCGCCCTTAGTCTTCAACATAGCGCGGAGGAAGTAAACTGTACCATAACCAGTAGCCTCAGGACGGATGAGTGAACCACCGAACTCAAGACCCTTACCAGTGAGCACACCGCTGTACTCGCGAGTGAGCTTCTTGTACATACCGAACATGTAACCTACCTCACGGCCACCTACGCCGATGTCACCTGCTGGAACGTCGATGTCTGGACCGATGTGGCGACCCAACTCAAGCATGAAAGCCTGGCAGAAACGCATCACCTCAGCGTTGCTCTTTCCACGTGGAGAGAAGTCTGAACCACCCTTACCACCACCCATTGGGAGTGTAGTGAGTGAGTTCTTGAAAGTCTGCTCGAATGCGAGGAACTTCAAGATACCGAGATTCACAGAGCTGTGGAAACGGATACCACCCTTGTAAGGGCCAATGGCATTGTTGTGCTGAATGCGATAACCCATGTTGGTCTGAATCTGACCCTTGTCGTCCATCCAAGTAACGCGGAACTGATATACGCGATCTGGAATGCAGAGACGCTCGATCAAGTTCACCTTGTCGAACTCTGGGTGCTTGTTGTACTCTTCCTCGATTGTGCCGAGAACTTCTTCTACCGCCTGATGATACTCAGGTTCATTTGGAAAGCGACGCTTAAGGTCTTCCAATACTTTCTTTGCGTCCATGTGTAATGGTTTTAAAATGTTGTTTATTATAAGTTGTTGTTTATTATTTCATTCTGCCCAGAAACGTGTCTGAAAAGAGGCGTTCCGTGTCTGCGTTTGTTGATTTCGGGTGCAAAGTTAGACTTTTTCTACAAAATCTGCAATAATTCTAACAAAAAAATATCTTTTTTTAAGAAAAAGTTTCAAAATTACTCAAAAACGATTAACTTTGTGGAAAATTTACAGCATTAAAACTGCTGTCAAAACAGAAATAACGACATTTTGAAAGCAACTGAAAGAATAGAAGCACTTCGTCGGCTCATGCAGCGGGAGGGCATCCATGCCTTCATCACTCCCAGCACTGACCCACATGCTGGTGAATATGTACCTGAACGCTGGAAGGCACGTCGATGGCTCAGCGGTTTCACGGGTTCGGCAGGTACGGCTGTCGTCACACCAGACCAAGCTGCCCTATGGACGGACTCCCGCTATTTCATCCAAGCCACCGAACAGCTGGCGGGTACCGACTTCGTGCTGATGAGGGAAAAGATAGAGGGCACGCCCGCCATCGCAGAGTGGTTAGGATCAGTCCTGCCCAATGGTAGTGTCGTGGGTGTCGATGGATGGGTCAACACCACCTCCGACGTGGAAAGTCTGGAACAGGAACTAAAAGCCTACAACCTCACTCTCCGCACCGACCTTGACCCTTATGCAGAAATTTGGACAGACCGTCCTTCCATTCCTCAGAGCAAAGCCTTCATCCAAGGATTGGAATATGCTGGTGAGAGTGCATCCTCCAAGATTCAAAGGATAAGGAAGACCCTCTCCCCAGCCCTCCCCCATAATGGGGAGGGAGACCGTGCGGCGAGTTCCCTAACAGCCAACACCCCGAATGGCTCTCCCCATAGAGAGGGAGATGCCCCATTGGGGCAGAGGGGGTCTGCCATCCTCCTTTCCAGCCTCGAAGAAGTAGCTTGGACACTCAACCTGCGAGGTGACGATGTGGCATACACGCCCTTCATTCTCGGCTATGTGCTCATCACCCCCTCCGAGACCACATTATATATATGTAAGGAAAAGGTCACGCCCGAGGTGGCTGATTATCTGAAAGGCGAAGGGGTGAGCATTCGTGAATATAATGACATCATCACCGACCTTCAAGCTCTTGACTTGCCCGTCTATGTGCAGCCCGAGAAGACAAACTATGCCGTCTATTCCGCCATCCAACACCCTATCCGTAAGGAAAGCGTGGTGGAGCAGATGCTCATCTTCAAGAACGAGACGGAAATCAAAGGCTTCCACAATGCAATGGAGAAGGACGGCGTGGCGATGGTCAAGTGGATCAAATGGACGCTGGAGAATGTGCCCAAGGGTGGTCAAACAGAACTTTCCCTCTCCAAGAAACTGGAGGAGTTCCGCGCTGAACAGCCATTATTCAAAGGTCTTAGTTTCGAGAGCATCATGGGTTATGCCCATCATGGTGCCATCGTTCACTACGACCCAACACCTGAAACGGACATTCCCGTCAAACCCGAAGGTCTGCTGCTCATTGACTCTGGTGGTCAGTACCTCGACGGCACCACTGACATCACCCGAACCATTCCATTAGGACCTCTCACTTGGGAGATGCAACGTGACTACACCCTCGTACTGAAAGGTTGGATTCGGCTCGGTTCTGCCATCTTCCCCAAGGGCACTTGTGGCACCCAACTCGATGTCCTTGCCCGTGAAGCCATGTGGAAATACGGCATCAACTACCTGCACGGCACAGGTCACGGGGTAGGACAATTTATGTCTGTCCATGAGGCGATTGACCTGCACCAGTTCCGTATGCAATGGCGACCCACTCCCCTACTTCCTGGCATGACCATTACCGACGAACCAGGCATCTATATCGAAGGGAGTCATGGAGTACGCCACGAAGACACGCTACTTGTGGTCGAAGCCACTGAAGGCATCACCTTCGGCCCTTACTACACCTTCGAACACCTAACCCTCTGCCCCATCCTCACCTCTCCCATCCTCGTGGAGATGCTCACTGAGGAGGAGCGCACCTGGTTCAACTCCTATCAACAAACCGTCTATAACCGCCTTGCCCCACGTCTCGACGAAGAGCACAAGGCTTGGCTCAAAGAAGCCACAAAACCACTCTAAACTCTAAACCCTAAACTCTAAACAAAACAATGATCGAATACATCCGAGGCATTCTCGACGAACTCACCCCCGCCCAAGCCACCATCGAAGCACATGGTGTTGGCTATCTCCTCAATATCTCCCTCAACACCTACACTGCCCTGCAAGGGAAGAGCGAGGCACGACTTTTTGTCTATGAATCCATCCGTGAAGACGCATGGACACTCTTTGGCTTTGCCACCAAACAGGAACGTGAACTCTTCCTCATGCTCATCAGCGTCAGTGGCGTAGGAGGCAACACCGCCCGCACCATGCTCAGCAGTTTCACCACTGCCGAATTGGCTGGTCTCATCATGGACGGCAACGAACGGATGCTCAAAACCATCAAGGGACTGGGTGCCAAAACTGCTCAACGTATCATCGTGGAACTTCGTGACAAAGTCGTTTCTCTCGGCATTGCAGCCTCTCCAACATCAGGAAGCAACGACACCACACCTGCCCTCAACAGCGAGGTCTATAACGAAGCCAGTGAAGCCCTCAAGATGCTTGGCTTCCCACCCGCTCCCGTTGCCAAGACGGTCAAGGCCATACTCAAGGACGAGCCTGCTGCCCCTGTCGAAAAGGTCATCAAGCTCGCCCTCAAGATGCTTTAATTGTCAACTATCGCTCCTTGCCCCTCGCTCCTTTCACTTCCTATACTCCAACTTGCCGTTGACATAGCTTTTCAACTTCCGCCAGTCTTCGGGCATCCAGAGTTCCCCCTTTGTGGTGAGGAAGAGAATGTGGTAGCCGTCTGAATCTTGTACCCATTTGAGGTTATATTCAGCACTGCCCTCATAACTGAGACCCCAAAGGAGATCACCTGGGTTCAGCACAGGAATGCGCGTGGTGAAATCATATTCGTATGGCTGTTCTGGATGGCGGTTGATGTAGTCGTATGTCAACGAGTCAAGCTGATGGTATAGCGTTTCCGTCTCTTTCTCATACTGCTTGGGGATGAAATAGTAGGTGCCCGTTGTCAATCCCGTGTGATCATTATCACCATACGAGCTGAATCTCGTGTTCTTGAAACAGAGATTTCCCCCATTTTGGGTTCCAGCCACGTTGTCATCAAACCCCTTGTCGTGCCGCCAATAGACAGGATAGGTCTTCACGCCCTTCAGTTTCTTCACGGGCTTCAGGGCAGGTTGAATCAGTGCTTCGAAGGCAGCGATGTCAAAGGGCTTCATTTCGTCGTACGTAATGTCGCTGGGTTCATCGCACCAATGCACGTAGTTGCCAAACATGATGTCACCCTTGCGTTGTGCATCGTAGTTTTTATAATAGTCGAAACTGGCAACTTCGCGGGCATTGGAGAAATACACATTATTTTTGATACGAGTGGTTTGGAGTGAATCATCCTCCTGACGGAATGCCAGAGAGTACTTAATGGTGTCGGTGGCCTCTTTGTGGTACTCATACATATAGCTTTCCGAAGCCTGCTTGCCCAACAGGGCGAAGGTGACACGAATGGAATCAACGGCACGCTCCAACTTCTGCGTGCGTGCGGCAAAGATGCTGTCTTGCTTACTGAGCACACGCTGTCTCACTTCCTCGCTCACTTCTTGACTGAAAAAAGGTTGCATCGTGTTCTCGGAGAAAATAGCACGAAAAGTATGTCTGATACTCTCTTTTCCTTGCGAGTTCGACTGTGTGTGATTGACCCCACGACCCTGCTGACGGAAATAATCTTCCAACTGAAGGAGCTGTTCATTGGGTTTCTGTCCCTGTGCTGTCAGGCACAATGCCACCAGCAACATGCATGTGAATAAATTTTTCATTGTTCTTTTATTTTTGTTATTATTTTGCCACCATTGCCACCTCCTGCTGCAAGCGTTCTCCACGCGAGCGGATGTCACGCATCTGATTCATCACATAGGCATAAGGATCTTCGATGACTGGTTCATACGCTGGCTCTTGAGTCATCGCCATCAACTCTTCCTCTACAGGGTCAACAGGCAATTCCTGCACACCCACCTCTTCTTCCACTTCTTGCTTCTTCACCACTTTTGCCACCACCTTCTTCTGAGGCACCACCTCCTGCACAGGCTTCGGTTCTTCCACCACCGCCACCGTCTTCTGCTCCACCACTTCTGGCTTCTTCACCGTTATTTCCTTTTTAGGTGGATGCTGCTTGGCTACCACCGATTGCGGAGTCTCTTCTGTTTTCAACCACAAGTGGAACATCAACAACAGCAACATACTGGCAGCCACACCTGACACCACATACAGCCAAAGACGGCGTTTGGGCTTCTCGTCCTCCTGATCCATGCGTTGCATCAGTCGGGCATTCAAATCGCTGGACATCGGCGGCTGGTTCTGTTCCCGTCGGTTGACGGCTTCGCGCAGGACGTTGTCGCGCTCCAGCAGGGTATTCATATCTTTCTCGTTCATAGTGTCAAAGTTTTTGCATGATTTGATATAATTTCTTTCTGATTCGGCAGAGTTGGGAACCCACGGTCGTGGGCACGGAACAGGTGATGTAGGCAATCTCCTTCAGACTCAGGTGGTCAAAATAATACATCGAGAGCAGGTTTTGTTCATGGGGAGGTAGCTGTTCCATCGCTTGTTCCATGCGCTCAATGGTTTGTGCATCCTCTTGTGTCGCATCTTCATCCCCCACATCCTCCAAGTCCCCATCGTGGTCATCTATATAGACCCACATCGGTGTCTTCTTCCGCACGAAATTCAATGCCTCATTGTAGGCGATGCGTCCCAACCAGGTAGCCAGTGATGCCTGACTCTCATCGAAGGTGCCAATGCTTCGGAATGCCTTGATGAACACGTCCTGATAGACCTCCTCGGCATCCTCCCTTCGTTCCACAATTCTTGCCACCAAGCGGAACACCATCTGCCCGTACAGCGTCAGTAGCTGCTCCTGCGCCGCCCGCTTCTGCCCAAGCAAGTCTGGAATGAGGTTGTTATTTTCTTTTCCCATTTTTATTGTTTTCTACACAAATGTACACACAAAATCCCAAAACATTGCAAGATTTCAAGAAAAAATTTTCTCTTGGTCAAAAAATGAAAAATAACAGGTCCTTGTCAGCGTGACAAAGACTTCGCTGGCATGAAAATGAGTTTTGTCAGCGTGACAAAGTCTTCGCTGGCATGAAAATTGAGTTTGTCAGCGTGACAAAGTCTTCGGAAAAAGTTTTAAATTGAGCAATGCAGAGCTTCCCAGCCCTGCATGCTCATTATAAAGACGTTTGTTTGTCTTGCTAAAATCATTTACCAATCTATTACTATATTTGCCATGAACCTATTTGTTTCTTACTTGACTTTCTGTCTCTCGTGGTACCCAAAGAGTTTCTGGTTGGATCGGAGACTCTTGATGTTGAGATTCGTCAAAACCTCTCCTTCCCAGTCGGCTCCCCACATGGCGAAGGGTTCTCCCTCAGGCGAGATGTAGGTGATTTCTTTGAGGTTGAGCGGCAGGGGCTCGAACACCTGCACAATGGTGAAATAGTCGCCCGAGCTGCCTTCCATCCAGAAGATGGGGTCAGTGGGATAATCCAACACTTCCTTCAGCTTATACTGATGTCCTGAGCTATCGATGAGCAAATTGCCCTTGTTGATGCCGAAGTATTCGCGGTTCCAGTTCATCTCGTAGGCTCTGGCGAGATAGGTGGCTTCGGGTGTGAGCCAGATAGCCATCGTCCCTTCTATTGTGGGTGTGATGAGGTGGGGCTGATCATAAACCGCCCACGATTTGAAGTTGTCCTTGTCATAGTTCTTAGCTTCGCTGATGAGGTGGGGCTTGTGGAACTGTGGCGTTTCATCGAATCGGATTTCTAATGCACGATGCCTCTTCTCGATTCTGTTGATGGTCACATCCAAGCCACGCATGAACCAGTTGGGCACGCCATAGATGCAGATATCCGTGGTGGTCTCTGGCAGTTGCGGGAAGAATATCTGGAAGTCGAGGAAGGTTCCTTTCTTGCCCTTCACGCTGAAGACCTTCCCGTAGCAATCGGGCACTGCGCGTCGCGACTGGTAGATGACGCCGGTCTCTTTGTCGAGGATGACGCACTCGTCGCTGCACAGCCAGAAGTTCTTCACGATGTCGGCAGGCATGCGGAAGTAACAGTGGAGCACGGTCTCTCCTCCTTCATTGTTCAGTTGCCAATGCATCGGCGTGAGGGATCCCTCTTCAGACATGTACAAATCTTCAAGATCAGGGAAAAGAGCGTTCACGTCTTCAACGACCGGGACATTGTCAATCATCCCCATATCTTCGTGCCATGAGTTGTTTTCCGTATCTTCCCAAACAACGACCTTCTTTTTAGTTTCCGAATCTACTGTAGCTTTCGGGTACGCGGTCCAAATGCCTGAGAAGGCCAAGATCGTGATTCCTTTTTTCTGTGCATCTTCGAGTGCCTGATAGAAAGCAGGATTGACATTCACTTCCTCTGCGACGGCATCCACCACTTCGTACTCCTGTGCCTGCATGGTGGTGCAGGCAAGTGCCAAGAGGCTCATGATGATGATTCTGTAAGTTTTCATAATGATGATGGTTTTAGAGTTGATATGTTACTTTGTTATTAGCGTGCATGAGTCCGTCTCGAAGCCCTTGGTAGCATTCAGACGAGACGGAAGTGCCGATGGGCGAATGGGTGCCGTAGAGCAGAATCTTTCCATTGATGCGGTCGGCTATCCACAGGTATTTCAATCCTTTCCGTTTGTCCTTCAGTTCGAAGAAGAACTGCAGATGGGAGAAGTTGAGGTGATAACCAGGCGTGGCATCGTCGAACCAGCAAGCCGCTTGCAACAAGCGTCCGAAGACATCCACCTCCTTTGTGTCCGGGAAGATGTAAGCGGCAATCGACACAGTGCTGTCACCTGTCTGCGAACACTTCAAGGGTACAGGCTCCACCTGATTGTATTCGGCAAGCTTCGCAATGAACTCTTCCATTCGGCTCGGTGCCTGATAGGTGGAGTCCGTTGTCTCGTTGGAAGCATAGATGGCGGTTGGAACCACTTCTTCCTCGACTTCCACCATCACGCTCTCTTCCTCTTCTTTTTCAATTGTCACCGTCGCATCCTCTTCCACGTTCACCACCACTTTCTTATTAACCTCTTTCTTCGCTTCCACATTCACTTCTTTCTTCACCTCCTTTTTCACCTCCGCTATCATCTTCGGCTCTTCCTTTGGCTGAGGATTCGGATGCTGAACGATCAGTTCATCCCCCTGCGGCTTTGCTGTATAATAATGATATAATGTATAGCCAATCAGCGAAACCGCCACAAGGAATGCAGCCGCCACACTTGCCACACGAAGCCACAGGGGCAACTTCTTTGTATCCCGCTTTCCGTCAGCTTGTTTGGGGGCAATGGCTGCGTATCCCCTGAACATCTCCTGATATTCCTTCAAGTCCGCAGGCACATCCTTCCTCTGGAAGAAAGCGTAGAGCCTCTCCTCTTCCTCCAAGGTCGTTTCCCCATCGAGGAAACGCGCCACCAACGTATGTATATCTTTTTCTTTCATCTTATCTCTAAACTCTAAGCTCTTAATTCTTAATTTTCCCATATTGTTCTAAAATCTTTCGTCGTGCCCGACTTAGCGACTGCCTCACCGCCTCTTCCGTCACTCCAATGAGTTCAGCCACCTCCTTCATCTCCATTCCCTCTTCATGTCTGAGTCTCAATACCGTTTGTTGCATGGTCGGCAATTGTCTGACAATCTCCATCATCCGCTCTCCTTCATCGTCCAATCCCTCAGAGGGTGAGGCATCCATCATGTCAACCTCCTCAATGGAAATCTGCTCATGTCGTCGTCTCACCGCATCATAACCCAGATGCCTCACCACCACCTTCGCCATTGCTTCCACATTCCGGATAGGCTCATCACGCAACTGCCACAACCGCAGCAGCGCATCCTGCACCAAATCTTCCGCTTCAGTCCTGTCGCCCACAATCCGCAGGGCAGTCGCCATCAGCATCGGGCGCATCGTCTGAGCCTTCTCCTTGAATGTCTCTGTCTTCATGACTTAAGTCTTCCCGTCCCTCTCAGGAGGGCTTTCTGATTACATGACGCAAAGTTACCCCATTTTGTGACACCCAAACGCCACTTTTTTTAATAAAATGATGAAAATATTGATAAATAAACCTTATATAGCCCAAAAGACTCGCTTAATCGTACCGTTGAGCTGTGCCAATTAAAAGTCCGCCTTGTATTTTCTGCCTTATAAATACAATAATGTGGGGGTTTTTACGTTTATGATGATAGAATATGTAAGAATGGGGCTTTGCTCCTCACAATATTGAAGTTGCATCTTGAAGCGGACTCTTCGAAATATAATATATATCTTATTGGTAATGACGAGCATGAGTGCTATTGCGAACGTAGGCAGTAGCCATGTATTCTCGTCATCTGCTGTTTTATCGGGCGACACGGTGAAGGTGAAGAAGACGGATTACCCACAGGATGTACACAGCGAAGAGTTCTCTTTGGACTTGCAAGATCCTGAGAATCTGAAACCTGACACAGCCGTATATGATGAGAAATCGGGCTATTTCAAGGTGGGAACGAAGTTGGGAGACAACTTCTTGAGCCAACCTTGGATGATGACACCTGAGGAGTACATGAAATGGTCGGAGCAGAAGGCATTCAGGGATTATTTCAAGGTGAGGAACGACTCGCTCTTCACGACGAAAGGCAAGGAGAAGTTTGACTTCACGAACATGCACTTCGACTTGGGTCCTGCGGAGAAGATATTCGGTCCTGGCGGTGTGCAAATCCGCACACAAGGTAAGGCTTCGCTGAAATTCGGCTACAATTACAAGTTCGTGGACAATCCCTCTTTGTCGGAACGCAACCGTGTGACGAAGGCCTTTGATTTCGATGAGCAGATCAACATGAGCGTGAATGCGAAGGTGGGTGACCGCATGGATTTCAACATCAACTACAACACGGAAGCGACCTTCGATTTCGACGCCAAGAACCTGAAACTGAGTTACGAAGGAAAGGAAGACGACATCGTCAAGTTAGTGGAGGGAGGTAACATCACGTTCCCCACGAACTCGAGCCTCATCAGGGGTTCGAGTGCGCTGTTTGGTATCAGGACGGACTTGCAGTTCGGCCGTCTGAGATTGCAAGCCGTTGCGAGTCAGAAGAAAACGCAATCAACTACGGTGGGCAGTAAGGGAGGCACTCAGTTGAGCACCTATGACATTCAGGTGTACGACTATGATGAGAACCGCCACTTCTTCTTGGCGCATTACTTCCACGACAGCTATGACAAGGCATGTTCCACTTTGCCCAACATCACCAGCGGCATCACAATCAATCGCATCGAGATTTGGGTAACCAACAAGGGTGGACAAACAGAGAACACACGCAACATCATCGGTTTGGTCGATTTGGCCGAGGGTGTCAATATTGCCAATCCCACTTGGGCAGGTGCCCGACTTGACATTCCAAGCAATGAGAGCAACAAATTGTATTCTCGTCTGGTCAGCACTTATAATGATGCTCGTAATATGGATCAGACGAGTACAGTGCTGGAACCTGTGATGGCTGGTGGTATCGAATATGAAAAAGTGGAGAACGCACGTCTGCTCAGTTCATCGGAATACACGCTGAATAAGCATTTGGGTTATGTGAGTTTGAAGAGCACGCTACAACCCAATCAGGTGCTGGCCGTAGCCTACGAATATACCTACAACGGACAAACTTATCAAGTAGGTGAATTTTCTGCCGACCAGAAGGACAACGACAAAGCACTCTTCGTAAAGCTGCTGAAAAACACTTCTGGTTCGCCCAAGATTGCCAACTGGGACCTGATGATGAAGAACGTATATAGTTTAGGTGCTATGTCCGTACAGCGTGAGAAATTCAAGATGGATATTAAATACCTTAGCGACACGACGGGCGTGTACCTCACCTATGTCCCAGAAGAGAAATTCAAGCAGACTAATTTATTGAGGATGCTCAACCTTGACCGTCTGGATGACAACAACAAGACCAATCCAAACGGTAAGTTCGACTTCATCGAGGGCTATACCATCCAATCACAAACGGGACGTGTCATCTTCCCTGTGGTGGAACCTTTTGGCGATTGGTTGCGCAAAAAGATTGGCGATGATGACATTGCCGATAAATACTGCTACGAAGAGCTTTACGACTCCACCAAGACGGTGGCAAAGCAGATTGCCGAGAAGAACAAATTCGTGTTGTCAGGCGAATACAAAGCCTCTAACGCCAATGAGATTCAGTTGGGCAGCAGGAACATTCCACCAGGTTCTGTGTATGTGACGGCTGGTGGTGTCACCTTGATAGAAGGCACTGATTATAGCGTAGATTATTCCCTTGGTGTAGTCAACATCATCAACCAAAGCATCATCGATGCAGGCACCAATGTAAGCGTCAGCTTAGAGAGTCAGGAAGGTTACTCCACCATGCGTAAGACAATGTATGGTCTGAATTGGGATTACGACTTCTCCAAAAACTTCAATATCGGTGGTACCTTCATGAAGGTAAGCGAGAAACCACTCACCTCGAAAGTGGCGATGGGTAGTGAGCCACTCAACAACATGCTTTGGGGCTTCCATATCAATTGGAAACAAAATTCACAATGGCTCACCAACATGTTGGACAAGTTGCCACTCCTTAACCTCAGTGCCCCTTCCAGCATTTCCTTCACAGGTGAATATGCACAATTGAAGGCGGGCACCGCCAAGGACACCCAGGGCAATGCCTCTTATCTTGATGACTTTGAACGCACCAAGAAGCCACATGACGTAAGTAACCCCAAGGAATGGGTACTTTCCTCTACCCCATCCCATCTGGAATACGGCAAACTAAACAATGACGTGAAGTATGGCTACAACCGTGCTAGATTGGCGTGGTATAACATTGACCCACTCTTCACTCGCCGTTCTTCTTCGCTGACACCAGGACACATTAAGAACGACATCGAACAACTCTCCAACCACTATGTGCGTGAGGTCTATATCCGTGAGGTCTATCCTAACCGCGACACCAACTCAGGAGAGAGCAACACATTGGACATTCTCAACTTGGCTTATTACCCCAGCGAACGCGGCCCTTACAACCTCGACACAGATGTTGATCCGAATGCGCGTCTGAACAACCCCAAGAAACGTTGGGGTGGTATGATGAGAAAACTTGATGCCAGTGACTTCGAAGCCAGCAACATCCAGTACATTGAGTTCTGGATGCTCGACCCATTCATCTACACGAAGGATGACCGACGCTATGGTGGTGACCTCTACTTCAATCTGGGTGATATCAGCGAGGATGTGCTGAAAGATGGGAAAAAAGCCTACGAAAGCGGTATGCCAGTCAGCAGCGCCGCCACCTACGTGGAGACCCTTTGGGGACGCGTGCCCAGTGAGAAGTCAGTGGTTTATTCTTTCTCGAACGAGAGTGGTGCACGCCCCAAGCAAGATATTGGTCTGAACGGCCTCTCCGATGTGGATGAACGTAACTTCGGCATCTATGCAGACTACCTCAACACCATGAAGGCCAAGGTGAATACGGCTGCCTACGACTCCATCTTCGAAGACCCTGCAGGCGATGACTATCACTATTTCAGAGGCAGCGACTTCGATGCAGCCAGCACTTCCATCCTCGATCGCTATAAGTTTATCAACTCACCCGAAGGCAACTCGCCCAATAGCAGCGGGTCGGGTGAACGATACTCAACGGCTTACAAGAGCACTCCTGATGCGGAGGATGTGAATTCTGACTACACGATGAATGAGTATGAAAACTTCTACGAATACCACGTCAGCCTTCGACCCGAAGACATGATTGTGGGTAGGAACTTCATTGTCGATTCACGAGAGACCACTGTTGGATTGCGCAACGGTAACAAAGAAAACGCCACATGGTACCAATTCCGCATCCCTATTGATGAGTTTGACAGTAAGGAAGGAACCATCAGCGACTTCTCCAGCATCCGCTTCATGCGTCTATACATGACCGGATTCGAAGAGCCCATAGTGGTGCGTCTGGCCAACCTCGATTTGGTGGAAGGCGACTGGCGCACTTACACACAGACCCTCTACACTGGCGATCAACCCAGTGTGAGTGGAACCATCGTACCATCTGCTGTCAACATCGAAGAGAACAACGACAAGACACCTGTCAATTATGTGTTGCCTCCTGGCATCACCCGTGTGCTCGACCCTTCACAGCCACAACTTTCACAAGAGAATGAGCAAGCTTTGGCACTCACCGTCGAAAACTTGGCTTCTGGCGATGCCCGTGCCGTTTATCGCACCATGAATATGGATTTTCGCAACTACAAACACTTGCAGATGTTTATTCACGCCAATGCGATGGAGGGTGACACAGAGTTGCAAGACAACCAGATGAGCCTCTTCATCCGTATGGGTAGCGACTACAAGAGCAACTACTACGAATATGAAATACCTCTTAAATTGACCCCAGCTGGCCATTACGACACCTACACGACACAAGGCTGTAAGGCAGTGTGGCCAGAAGAAAATATGCTTGACATCGACTTCACCACCTTCACCAATCTCAAGCATGAGCGCAACAAGGCAAAAGCCAACGGTTCAGCTAGTTATACGCAACTGTATTATACCTACGACAGCAATCGACCTAACAACAAGGTGAGCATCGTCGGTAACCCATCTTTGGGCGAAGTAAAGACCATGATGATTGGTGTACGCAATAACGGCCGTCGAACAGGAAACGTGGAAGTTTGGGTGAACGAACTCCGTATGCAGGATTATAGCAACGAAGGTGGTTGGGCTGCCCAGGGAAATCTGAATGTGCAGTTGTCCGATTTAGGTTCTGTCAACATGACAGGACATATCGAGACGGCTGGTTTTGGAGGTCTGGAAGAAAAAGTGAACGAGCGTCGCAACGACAATCTTTACGAGTGGAGCATCACCACCCAAATAGAGTTGGGCAAGTTCTTCCCTGAGAAATGGAAGATGAACCTTCCTCTTTATTACTCTTATTCTTGGCAGAAACTGTCGCCAAAATATAATCCATTCGACACCGATATGTTGTTGAAGGATGCCCTCGATGAGTGTGAGAACAAAGCAGCACGCGACTCCCTCAGCAGTCTGACTGAAACCATCGTCAAGAACAAGAACTTCTCACTCAGCAATTGGAAGTCTAATGTGCAGAGCCGAAACCCCATGCCTTACGACCCTGCCAACTTCACCTTCAGTTACAGTTACAGCCAACGCTACAAGACAGGTGAGACTACCGTCTATGAAAACGAGGAGAACTGGCGTCTCAATCTTGGTTACAATTATGCACCTAAGTACAAACCGTTGGAGCCGTTCAAGAACTTAAAGGGCAAGTCCAAATGGCTCGACATCATCAAGGCGCAAAACCTGCAATGGCTACCACAGAGTCTCTCGTTCAATACAGACCTCACACGCAGTTACTACGAGTTCCAGAAGCGTGACCTCGACTCTGACACCAAGATTCCGGTTATCTTCTCCGACCAAATTCTGTGGAACCGTGAACTCACTGTCAAATGGGACATTTTCAAGGCTCTCAAGATGTCTTGGACGTCTGCCACCCATGCAGAGATAGAGGAACCATACGTACCCGTCAACAAGCACCTCTACCCCGATGAGTATGCCATCTGGAAAGACTCCGTCAAGCGAAGCCTCGCTTCTTTCGGACGCCCACTGACCTACCGCAGCACCTTCAACGGCTCCTATCAATTACCAATTAATAAGATTCCTATCTTCGATTGGATCACTGCCGACGGCACCTACAATGCCAACTACAACTGGACACGTGGAACAGAACTCGAAGACGGCACCTCACTGGGTCACACCGTCAGCACTCAACGCACCATCAACATCAATGGTCGTCTGAACTTCGATGCCCTCTACAAGAAGTGGAAGTTCTTGGCCGATGCAGAAAAGAGACTCTCCGGCAACACCAAGAAGAGCAACTCCAATTCTCGTCAGAGCACGACCACCAAAACGACCAAGACTACCACCAAGAAGGGAGAAGAAACTGAGGAGGAAAATGACGACAGTAAGAGCACCCAAAAGACAACAGCCAGAAATACCAAAGCCACTGACAACAAGAAGAAGGGCTTCACAAAAGAAGTAACGCTCAACGACTCCACCAGTACGGAAGTCAAGCACGGCCAGAACTCCAAGCGCCTCATCGTGCGTGCTACTACTGCGGAAGGCAAGACTTACAAACTGAAATACAAGAAAGTCGATGCCAACACCATCATGGTGAAGAACCACGACAGCATTCCAGTCAAGATCAACGTGGTGGCCAAACGGCCGCTTGATGACCTTGGATGGTACAAGACCACACAAGTCTTTGCCCGAGGACTCATGATGTTACGCAATGCCAGCATCTCCTACCGCAACACCTACGCCCTCACCTTACCAGGTTTCCGCACAGAGGTGGGCGATGCATTCGGACAGAAACGCATTGACGGTCTCTTCTCACCAGGTGTTCCATTTGCCTTAGGTGCTGTGGGCGACGGTTACATTAACAAAGCAGCCAGTCACGGGTGGCTCATGCAGAACGACAGCAACATCACCACACCTGCCACAACAGCTGCAATGGAAGACCTCCAGATCAGGGCCACCTTGGAACCCATCAAGGACTTGAAGATAGACCTCACAGCTACACGTACCGTCAACAAATCGCGCAGCATCCAGTTCATGTATGAAGGGATGCCAGCCACCCAAAGCGGCTCCTTCTCGATGACGGTAATCTCTGTCGGTTCCGCTTTCGAGTCCGGGGGTAACATCAACAACAACTACCGTTCTAAGCACTTTGAGAAGTTCCTCAACAACCTGCCCATCATTCAGAGCCGTCTGGAACAGAGATATGCCAACACCACCTATCCCAAGAGTGCTGGCAGTGAATGGGCTGGTAAAACTTACGACCCTGAAAACGGAGGTGTGGAACTCTACTCTGCCGACGTGATGGTGCCAGCTTTCCTCTCTGCTTACTGTGGAGGCAATGCCCTCTCATCGCCGCTCGACATCTTCCCTTCTCTCTCACGCCTCATGCCTAACTGGAGCCTTTCGTATGGCGGACTCATCAAACTCTCGCCTTGGTTGGCTGACCACTTCAAGAGTTTCAACATCAACCATGCCTACAAGAGCATCTATTCGGTAGGTGCCTACAATTCATACTCCAACTTCATGGAATATATGAATGGATGGGGCTTCATCAAGGATGTCACCACAGGCAATCCTGTTCCATCATCCATGTACAACGTCTCCACCGTCAGCATCAACGAGCAGTTCTCGCCCCTCATCGGAGTGGATATGACTTTCAACAGCGGTCTGACGGCTAAACTGCAATACAACAAGACACGCACCCTCAACCTCTCGATGACGAGTGTCGCCCTCACAGAGAACTTCTCCAACGACATCATCATCGGCATGGGATATAAGATCAAAGACCTCAACCTCTTTGGGGCAAAGTCCATTCAGAGCAACGAGGGCAGGAAATCCAAGTCAAAGTCCAAAAACAAGAACAAGAAGGAAGAAACAAACACCAACACACGCAATACTCGAAACAGCGTCAGCCACGACCTCAACTTGCGTGCAGACTTCTCTTACCGCTTGCAGAATGCCCTCAACCGCAACATACAAACAGCTGTGACAACTGCCACAAGTGGAGCCACAGCCTATAAACTGGCTATCTCCGCCGATTATACGTTCAGCCGTCTCCTCACGCTCTCGGGCTTCCTCGACTGGCAGCGCAATGTACCCCTCGTGTCACAATCCTCCTATCCTACTACGACTGCTGACTTCGGCATCAGCATGTCCTTCTCTTTGACGAGATAATTATATTTGCAATTTGACCATTTAGAAATTACAATTTAAAATACAACTGATGAAATCATTGAGATATTTTGCAATTTTTCTTTCGGTCTGCGGCATCAACCTTAGCCTCTCTGCTCAGAATCTGCAAAAAGGCACCTACGGTTATCTTTACTGCCACATGAGCGACAACGGCGAGTTCACCGCCTATGCCCTCAGTCGTGATGGTCTCCATTACCACGACCTCAACGAGGGCAAAGCCATCATGGATGCAAGCAAACTGGCAGGCATCGAAGGCGGTCAGCGTGATGCCTACGTCTGTCGCAAGTCCGATTCAGGCAAAGGGTACCTGATGGTCACCACCGACATGTGCGTCGCCAAGAGCAAGGAGTGGTACAACTACGGCATCAATCTGCTTAAGAGCGATGACCTCATTCACTGGACTTCCACCACATTCGATTTCCGCAAGGGCAATGCCATCTTCTGTGACCCAGAGAGTCCCGACATCATCGCCGATTGGAGTAAAATCAACCGTGTGTGGGCACCCCAAATCTTCTGGGACCCTGACTATGTATGGGCGAACGGGGAGAAGGGCGGCTACTTCATCTACTACTCGATATGGAGTTTCAACGAAGCTGACAAGTACGACCGAATGGTGTATAGCTATGCCGACAAGACTTTCACCAAACTGACCAAGCCGCGAGTGCTCTTCGATTGGGGCTATGCCACCATCGATGCCGACATCAACTTCCTCACGAGCGACGGCAAGTACCACATGCTCATCAAGAAGGAAGGAGGTCATCCTGGCATCTTCCAGACCAAAGCCGACAAACTTACAGGGCCTTGGCCCGAACCCGATGAAAGCGACTTCGTCAGTTTCGAAGGTAACAAGAAATGTGAAGGTAGCAGTGCCTTCCAGATTGTCGGAGAAAAAGGGTGGCGCGTTGCCTACATCCAGTACAGCGACCGACCCAAACACTACCGCATCTGCCAGACCGACGAATACCTCAAAGGCTTCCACTCCCCTGCCGACATCGAAGGTGTCACAGCCCCTCAACACGGCAGTTTCATGCGCCTGACTAAGAAAGAATACAAGCGATTGGAAAAGCACTTCAATGTCCCTCACTTTTAATGGGGGACATTTTTTATCCTCACTAATTAGGACAACATAGGTTAAAAAGGCTGTGTTTTTGGTGGAAAAGCACTTTTTCGCCGTAGCTTATTTGGTAGTTTGCCGAAATCTTAATACTTTTGCATGCCTTTTGATAAGAAAGTGTAGAGAAAGATTTATAACCTATTTTTTCCATTCAAAAACTAATCTAATTTATCTTGAAGAAGTATAACTTATTGTTCTATGCCTGTCTTATGGCAGGCTCTGTTGCGGCACAAAATGTGGGGACTGACAACTCGAAAAATAAGGTGATGGACAAGTCACCAAAGAAAAACAGAGAGGCTCATGACGTATACAACGTGTTGTACAAATATGACAACGGCGATGTGTATGAAGGGTCACTCCGAGATGGGAAGTTTGAAGGATATGGCATCTACCGATGGGCGGATGGCAATGTCTATGAAGGATTATTTCATGAAGGTTTGCAGGAGAAGGAGGGAACAGCCTTCTATCTGGAAAAGTGCAACACATATAAAGGTGAATGGCACCAAGGCATGCGACACGGTAAGGGTGTATTGCGCATGGCGAATGGTGACACGTATGAAGGTGACTGGGAGAATGACAGGCGAACGGGATTCGGCGTCTTTCGTTCATCATCTGGCGACGTCTATATGGGACAGTGGTTGGACGACCTTCGGAACGGACAGGGCACCTACAAATATGCCAATGGCGATGTGTACATCGGTCAGTGGGTGAATGGCGAGAAGGAAGGATATGGCTGTTATCGTTATGCCAATGGTGCCATCTATGAAGGCGCGTTCGTTCTTTCCGAGTTTGAAGGCGAAGGCACTTACCTCTATAATGACGGTGCCGTGTATGTGGGACATTTCCACCACGGTGTTCGTCATGGGTATGGAATCTATCGAACCACCAACGGTCAGGTGTTGTCGGGCTATTGGGCTAACAACAGCCTCATTGATGGTTCTTCAAAGTTGAAGAAGAAGCGCAGCTAACTCACACCTCATACCTCACACCTCTCACCTCACACCTCATACCTCTCACCTCATACCTCTCACTCCTTTTTAGGAATCTGCAAAGGCAAGTCATCACGTCGTGCCTCGATGTGTGGAGACATGATTTCCACACCTGCCCCATGCATCGTGTCGAGAATCTGTTGATGGAGTGCTGAATAGACAGTGGAGAGTGTCTTGGCACGGTCTGTGTAGCCATTGATTTCGTACTCCACATAAAAATCATCGAGAGCCGTAATACGGACAAACGGCTTGGGATGACGCTTGATGCCATCTGTACTCTCTGCTGCCTGTACAAGAAGCGTCTCAATCTTCTTCCACGACTCATCGTAACCGATGGTGATTTTAGTGTGCACAATGATGCCATAACGCTGAGCGGAGAACGTGTAGTTGGAGGTCTGCGAACTCATCATGTTCGAGTTGGGGATGGTCACGATGTCGTTCTTTCGTGTACGGATACGTGTCACCAGCATACTCTTCTCGATGACCTCACCCTCCGTGTCGCCAAAGCGGATGAAGTCACCAATACGGAACGGACGCATGTAGGTCATCACCAAACCCGACATCACGTTGCCCACCACAGAAGTGGAACCCAACGACACGACCACACCAATAAAGACCGATACACCCTGGAATATCTCCGAGTCGGAATTAGGCAACAACGGCCAAATCATCACCAGCATGAACGAATAGAGCAGTACCCGCAAGAGCGTGTGGGTAGGCATCGCCCAATCAGCATAGAAGCCATTGATTTTCAATCGTCCGCTCGCCACTTCGTTGGCAAAATAACGCACCAGTTTCAGCAGATAGTGGAAGCAGACGATGATGACGATAATCTTGAAGAGTTTGGGCAGATAAGCCACCACCGATTTGAGGATGTCGCTGAGAGGGTCCCAGACGAAACCCATAGCCTTGTAGGTGAAAGCCTTCGTCTCAGGGAAGAAGGAAAACATGAAGCCAAGTCCCACAAGCAGCACCAACAGGATGAGCAACAGGCGCACCAAGTTGAACACGAAGATGATGGCAACGCCCAGACGATGGGTGTCGAGCAGGGGGTAGTTCTTGATGACCACCGTCTTGATGCGACGCAATAACTTACGGGTAATGCTGAACTTCCAGCGACGGAACAACCACACGATGAACCAGATGAAGAGCACCTGCACTGCAATGATGAGTGCAACCCAACCCAGACTCTGCAATTTCTGCTGCAAGCCATAGGTTTCGTGCAGTTGGTTCACCTTCTTGCTGATAGCCTCACGATAAGTTTCTGCCAACTCCACACGTTCCATACTCATCCACAAAGCATCAAGATCGGTCACACTCAAAATAACATCCTCACCCACCATCACATCTGATGACAATTCACTATCAAACACATAGATAGAATCGACAAACATCGTCAACCGCTTGCCCACCTCATAGATTTTGCTCTTTGCGGAACTCACACGCGCCTCAGGCAACATGCCTCCCTTGCGGGCATAAATGACCAACAGTGTGTCACCATCAATCATCAACGGGGCACCAGGTGTCACATTCCTCAGCGAATCCACCCTTGCCTTGCGTTCCACTTGACGCAACGAATCCTCCTTCGCACTCTTTCCCGTCCGTTCCAACTGCTCCTGCATCATGATGCCCTGCAATTTGAGTTCTTGAATTTGGTGGTTCAATGACTCCACTATTGAGTCATTAACTGACTGCAACGAGTCTATGATCGACGGGACGACAGTTGCCTGCTCTTCTTGGCAGAAACAGGTGACGGCATTCATCAGCATCATGCTGACCATCACGATTCTTATCATATAGGTATTCATAGTTCTTGTCATTTTCAGGGAACGAAGGTACGATTAAGCAAGGAAAAAACAAAGGGAAAAAACATTTTTCTTACAAATCTTTCGTCTTTCCATTATTTATATGTACATTTGTAACTCTAAACACTCTACTCAAAACAAAAGACTCCATGCGAAAAGTACTCATTGACGCACATACACATACAGTGGCATCAGGACATGCTTACAGCAGCCTTCAAGAAATGGTGCAGGCAGCCGCAGACAAAGGGCTGCAAGTATTAGGCATTACAGAACACGGCCCCACCATTCAAGGCACATGCCCTTTGGTCTATTTCAGGAACATGTTTGTCGTACCCCGTCAAATGTATGGGGTCAGGATTCTGATGGGTTGTGAAATCAACATCCTTGACACCCAAGGCACGCTTGACTTAGACGATGAATACCTCGACATGCTCGACATCGCCATAGCAGGTATGCACCTCAAATGTTGGAAGGGTGGTACGAAGGAAGAGAACACCCAAGGACTACTGAAAGTGATTCGTCATCCCAAAATCCACATCATCAGCCATCCAGGCGACGGCACAGCGGAACTGGATTTCGAACCACTGGTTTTGGCAGCCAAAGAGGCACACACGCTGTTGGAAATCAACAACCAGTCCCTTGCCCCTCAACGCAAGAAACCTGCAGCACGTGCCAACAACCTGGAGATCCTTCGGCTCTGCAAGAAGTATGAGGTGCCCACCATCCTTGGTAGCGACGCCCATATATCTTTTCAGATTGCCGATTATGACCGCCTCCTGCCCCTATTAGCTGAGACCGACTTTCCTGATGAACTCATCATGAACTTCTGGCCTAATAAGTTTTTCGAATATTTAGGCATCAATCCATCCTAACTGCTATCACATCAACACTCAACCCCGCTATCGGAAACCGATGCGGGGTTGAGGTTTGAAGGTCAATGTACTTTCCACAGGCTTGATGTCAGCCACCGTGATGGTGAACATCTTCTTGGGGTCAGAGGCAGACATGCAGCGGTTCGCATGGTGGATATAAATCTTGTCCAAGAGGTGAGCCATCTCTCGGGCATTGCCCCATTTCTTCATATCACGATGGTCAAACATCCGAGTCACCAGTTCCTTGTACAACTTCCAGGCCTTGGGCGTGAAGTGATAGTCGAACTTCTTGATGCGCAGTTTGCTGATGTCCAGCAACTGTGGGACTGTGAAGTCCGGAAACTTGAACTGATTTGGGAACCGCGACGCCAATCCGTCGTTCAGGCTAAGCAGTTTCTCCATAGGCTCTGAGTAACCGCATAGCACAATGGCGATGTCCCGTATATTTTCATCCGCCAGAATCGGCATCATCAACTGCAAGACATGCTTGCCCGGGTCATTCGGATGTGGGGGATTCAGCAGATAGGCCTCGTCAATCATGAGCACCCCACCTTTGGCTGCTTCCAGCACTGCATACACCATCTTTTCCTCATCGCCGAAATTCGTGCCCAAAAACGTGCTTCTCGATGCCACCACCACATGACCGTTCGACAATGCTCCGGCCTTGTACAGCAAGGAAGCGTAGAGTCGGCAGAGAGTGGTCTTGCCCGTGCCAGGTGAACCGTGAAAGATAGCATGCAGCGTCATGTCGTGAAGTTGAGCGTCGGGATTGAACTCACGCATTTTGAGGTTGTAGCGGTGCAAGGTCGTCAATTGACGAATCTGTTCCCTGATTTCCTGACATCCCACCATATTATTGAGGACCTCCTCAGGCTCTTCCATACAGGGATAAACCTCTGCCCTTATTCCATCCTCCAAATGAGGCACATAGGTCGATGCCTTACGGGGCTTGGACTCCTCCTCTTGGGAAGATGAGGGTCTCCCAAAGGGGAATTTGGGGTCGAAGTCATCATCATTGAAATCGAAAAGCCCTTTTGTTTCAGTAGGAGCCTCCTCTCCTTCGCCTTCTTCATCATCTTCTTCGTCATCATCGCTGTCAACAAATTCCCGAAGGACAGCATCAATCTCCTCATCCGTCATTTGTTCCCATTTCGTATGCTCATTGGCATATTGAAAAGCATCGAGACCAACTTGTATGTTAGGAGCGCTCTCCACACAGAATTCAGAAGTAAAATCCAGCACACGGTCAAAGACAAGCACACGTTCCGGCAGCCACACATCATCTTTCATACCCTCCATGTTGATCAAGCGATTGTTGGTAATATACACAATCCAAATAGCGTATGGGAGCAGGCGTTGGCTTTGAAGCCCTTTCTCCACCTCATCCCTCAACTGCTGCAATCGATAGACAGGACTACAGTAGTGTCCATTTTCCGAGAAATACAAGGGCGGTTTGTTGTTGAATTGTTCTTCATCAGCCAGATAGTCACCCCGCTTTTTGTTTTTTTCCAAGCCGACGAGGACGATCTGTTGTCCTTGGGTGTACCACATGACTGTCATGTGTCGGTCTGGCAATGTCACCTCCCTAAATCGGCGCGCTAAAATCTTCTCGTCAGGGCAGGTTGGAAGTTTGGTCAGGAAGTCGATGATGTTATGCCCCCAAGCCATCTGATTCAGTCTTAAAAGTTCTGGAACAAGCGTCATAATGATTGAATTAAAAGGATTTGTATTAGGATATAAGTTTCTGTTTTTTAGGAAGAAGGCTGCACATGGCAGCGTCGGACTCGTTTCTGATAGCCGCCGAACAGCGAGGGGTGTCCACAGCGTCGAGAGCCGACAGCAGCACCACCCATGCCAATGGGCAACATCAAAAATTACATAAAAAGTTGAACTTAGAGCTACGGATTCGTTCTTTCAATCAGCATCCGTCAGAGCTGGTACAGTTGTTTCTGTTGTTTGCTTTGGGTCTCCTTTTTTGTTGTTTGTAGGTTGAATAATTGTTTATTAATGCAGCTTTTTTCTCATTGTTTCCCCACCCCATTTTCAAGGAGCGGAAAAACTTTGCAAAGTAACAACAAATTTTTTACACTACAAACTTTTTCGAGGAAAATTTTCAAAAAAATTTATTTTGCCGTTCTTTTTGTTCATGATTGAAGCAGACTGATCGCATAATCGATGATGATCACATCATCCACAAAACCCAGTCCTGACACATCATCATGTATGATGTCTTCGTCGTCAAAGAAATAGGTCAACGCCCATTGGGCAAGTCGCCGTCTGTCCGGATTGCCATCGTTCTTAAAGATGTTGTACAGCGCAGTCACCTTCTCCTTCATTTGCGGATAGAAAGACGCCTCAGAAGCATGGGTGATGAAATCCTCATAAAGTGCTGCCAACTCATTTTCGTTCATACAACTCCCCATAATCTGACTCATGGCAGCACTGAAAGACGTAGCAGACCTTGGTTCACGAATCAGTTGCTCATAGGCATGGGTGCTATCTTCATCGCCATCTTGTTGGAGTGAAATGCAGAAATCCAAGAACGGTCGGATTGGCGCAATCCGATCGCCAAGACTCACCAATCCCTGGATATATCCCATAAGATTCAGTGCCAACGCCGAGCGCATGATAGAAATCGTCTCTTCATCAGTAAGGTCATACATTCCATGATGAAGCCCGTCCAATGCCTTTGTGACCAACTCCTCCCTGACATCTCCCCTTTCCCCAAGCGCCATCAGTAAAATGACCGGCGCCACAGCATACGCAGCATGGAACACATCCTCATCAAAACCGTCCTCTACCAAAGGACCATTTATTCTCATCTGAGCCCTCATCATCGACATTTCAAAGACCCTGCTGAACATTGCCGTCGCATTGTCAATGGCACCAAACGCACTCTTCATCAGTAAAGACTCACCCAAAATCGCCACGCCCTCAGCCCTGTAATGATTAAACATTTGCAGCATATTCAGCAGAGCGATATAGCCATTACCCGCATCTCTGTTGAAATCGGAGTAACTTTCATTTATTTTTTCGCGCAAGTCATCAAACAATCTGTGATTATCTTCAAGGGTCCTAAGGTCAGCAGCGTGGAACATCTCATGGATGACTGTGCTCTGAAACAAGGTGAGGTCACTATGGTCGAGAATCTTCTTGACAGTTAGTTCGCGTATTGTAAAGTCAAAAGAATCGACACGGCTGACTTCTGAATTGAAACTGGCCAATCGGGCAGCACCCTCACCTTTGAGTTCCTTATTTCTACTGACAGCCATATTCACCGTAAGGGTCTCCGGCAATGGTCTATCCAGCACCTCCTGAAACACCTTGTTAGCAGTTTCCCTGAATGCTGCACGAAGCACCTGCTTCGCCTCCATTCGCTGTTCCCCCGAATACCCATCCATCATCAGCGTGGCATCCAATCCTTGGTCATCCTTTATGATAATGTCCATATTGTCTTCCTACTATACATTTTTTATATACCATTTTTCCTATTCTTCCGGAAATCGGTTAGGCATAAACTCATGTATCTCGATGATGCCGTCATTGCCAAACATGAAACGTCCTATACGAAGGATGTTTACTCTTCCTGCCAATACGGCAGCGCTATTCATGGCAAGCACATCTTGCGGGTATGCCTCTATGCGCTTCAGACAAGTGAGATAACAAATTTTCCGCATCTGATTATACATCTGGTTGGGGATTTCTGAATCACGTGATGCCCCCAACATACCCTGAGTCAGACAACGCCAATCCAACCAAATGTTGAACAGCATCGGATTATACTTACCACTTCGCATCAGCCGTTCAGCCACCATCACCACCCATTCATCTTCATCAGAAGACTCTTGGCTATTCGCCCAGTTCAGGAACAATGAGCACTGCTGATCAAAATTATCACACTGATTGAGTTGCTCCAACATCACCTTTACCCTTTGGTCTTCACTGGAACTCCTATAAATCTGAAACTGCTTCTCTGTCATCTTCTGCATCAAATTCCCCACCGAGTCTAATGAATCCACAAAAGCCTCCTCATCCGTATAGAACTGAACAGCATGCTCTTCAATATCTTGGGTAAAATGGGCGATGATGTTATTAAAATTATCCTCTTCCCCTGATTCTTCGTCTGGTTTTTGCAATACAATAATAAGACTATCCTTAAACACCTGCGCCCTTTCCCTTAAATCTTTATTATGCAAGAAATCCACACCAATCTCTCGAATACTCTTCACCACATCTTCCTCTGTACTTAACTCACGGAAAACCATCTCCACATTGCTACGCAAATTATGCATCAAAGCACAACTATTGTAGAAATCTTCTGCTCCTTGCAGGAAGGGCTGTTTTGAATCCTGATATTGAGGAACACTCACGGCAAACGATGTGTCTTTAAAAAGTTCATACCCCATCCCCTCTGTCCATCCTTCAGGTTCCATCCAATCACTCTCCTCATTCGCCATACGTTCTTCGTATGCCGCCATCACATCCGACAAATCCACAGGCTTTTCATAATTAAACACACCATCTGGCTGTTGTATCGTACTATTAGTTTGGTGTTTCTCACCACCGCAGCCAAACAACGTAATCGCAACAACGATTATCCAAAAAGCTCTTTTCTTCTTATCCATAACACATCCATTTGATTCTTTTGCAAAGGTACACAAAATAATAATGTTTAGGGAAGTTACACACATTATGTTTGTACTTTTTTCGAAAAAATTTCTTCTTTTTATAAATAATGTGTACATTTGTAGCACTAAATCATTAACTATGGCAACATTCAATAGTGGACAGAACATTAGCAGGTATGTTGTGCAGAGCCTCATCAAGGAGAACCTGTATACCGAAACCTACCGTGTGGAAGACGAAGACCACACCCCTTATTTCATGAAGGTCTTTGTCCTCAAAAAAATGCCTGAGAAACTGCTCAACACAGAGACGGGAAAGGTGCTGGAAATAGAATACAGCCAGAACCTGAAACATAAAAACATCGTCAGTTATGTGGATAGTGGTGAGACGGACACAGAAGAAGGGCCCGTCCAATACTATCTGACCAACTATTTCAGTGGCGAATTGCTCATTGAGAAAATACAGCGTGAAGGCAAATTGAGAGAAGAGGATGCCCTCGTCCTCTTCCGCAATATCGTGGAGGGCTTGCAGTACATACATGCGCAGGGACTTTGTCACAACGACATCACGCCTCGTAACATCATGCTTTCTGCCACCACAGACGGCACACCCGAAATCATCGACTTGGGTCATCTCTCTGCCAAATGTTCTGGGAAAGTGCCTTTCGACACCAGTGATTTGGAAGTGGCATATTGTGCTAACGAGACCTTTGCTGGAATGTATGATGAGCAGAGCGACATCTTCTCAGCCACAGCCGTTCTTTTCACCATGCTGACAGGTAAGACACCATGGCTGATGGAATTCTCAGAAAACATGAAGCGGGCACGAAGAGCCATGCTTCAAAAAGAAAAACGGAAAGCTGAGCCTCTCGAATTTGATGCCTTGATTATAGAAGAACGCACCAAAGCCATTCTTGCCAAAGGACTTGCTGTGGCTTATTCCGACCGCTATAAGAATGTGGAAAACATCTTGCATGATCTCGATTCCGACGAAGTGCCCACCGTGGCAGAATCGAAGAAAGAAGACAAATCCAATCCTTCACCCTCTCAAGGCGGAATGAGTCACCAAATTGAAAGCCCCAACAAGGTCGATTTTGAGATACAGCAAGGAAAAGGCAACGGTTTCAAAGACATTGCGGGTATGGAAGAACTCAAGACTTACCTTTCCCAACGCGTCATCTTTGTCATCAAGAACAAGGAGAAGATGGCGAAATATCGTTTGACTGCCCCCAATGGCATGCTTCTCTATGGTCCTCCAGGATGTGGCAAAACATTCGTGGCAGAGAAATTTGCGGAAGAGACTGGCTTCAATTTCATTTTGGTGAAATCCTCCGACCTCGCCAGTTCGTTTGTTCATGGCTCGCAAGAGAAAATCGCACAGCTTTTCAAACAGGCAGAAAAGAAAGCCCCTATCGTCATCTGCTTTGATGAGTTTGATGCTTTAGTGCCCGACCGTTCCAATCCTGCCGCTCAGTATTCAGCCAGCGAAGTCAATGAGTTTCTCTCTCAATTAAACAATTGTTCTGAACGTGGCATCTTTGTGGTGGCAACCACCAACCGTCCAGACAAGATAGACCCTGCCGTACTTCGCACAGGACGCATCGACAAACAGGTCTATGTGCCACTGCCCGACAAAGAGGCTCGCAAAGAGATGTTCATGATTCATCTTAAAGACAGACCTTTCGATGCCAACAGTATCGACACAGACAAACTCTCTGAGATGACCGAAGGGTTCATCGCCAGCGACATCGCCTATGTGGTCAATGATGCAGCGATGGTGGCAGCCTTTACCGACCAGGACATCACAGAGGAACTGCTTGAAACAGCAGTCAAGAACACCCATCCATCTCTGCGTCAAGACACATTGTCCATTTATGAAGACATCCGACGAAAAATGGAAAATACCGAGCGTAGCAACTTTACAAGACCAAGAATCGGCTTCGTGAAATAAGTCATCCCAAAATAACAATCATATTATTAATCTAAACAATCTTATTATGACAACAACAGAAAGAGTATTGGAATTCCTTCGCACACAAGGATTCTGTCCTGAGACAGACGAAAACAACAGTATCATTTTCAAGTATCAGATGGTCACCTTCATCTACATCAACAACGATGAAGACGAAGATTTCTTCCAACTCGCTTTGCCATTCATTCAAGAAGTGACCGATGACAATCGTGACATTGTTCTCGAAGCACTCAATCAAACGAATTCAGGAGTCAAAGTTGCTAAAACAAGCATCATCGACAACAGTGTTTGGGCTTTCTTCGAAATCTTCCTCGATAGCACTCCCGAAGTGAAGGACATCATTCCTCGAGCTCTAAACTGTCTGATGGTCACTCGTCAAACATTCTACGAAAACATTGGCTAATAATCCAATAACAAACACCCTATGCTACATATGTTGTTGTGTTACATAGGGTGTTCTTTTTATTGAAGTAGATTGATTGCATAATCTATGATGGTCACGTCATCCACGAATCCAAGACCTGACACATCATCATGGATGATGTCTTCATCGTCAAATAAATACGTCAATGCCCATTGAGCAAGTCGCTTTCTGTCTGGGCTCCCATCGGTCTTAAAGATGTTGTACAATGTGGTCACCTTTTCCTTCAGTTGAGGAGATGGGATTTCTTCTGTGGAATTTGTAATGTATTCATCATGAAGTACAGCCAATTCTTCTTCGTCCATACAACATCCCATAATCTGACTCATGGCAGCATTGAATGCTTCAGCAGACCTTGGCTGATTGATCAATTGCTCGTATGCACAGGTATTATCCTCGTCGCCATCATGTTGAAGCGATGTACAGAAATTCAAGAACGGTCGGATTGGAGCAATCTGATCGCCCAAGCTCACCAATCCCTGAATATATCCCGTGAGATTCAGTGCCAACGCAGAACGCATGATGGTGATCGTCTCTTCATCAGTAAGGGCGTACTCTCCATTATGAAGCCCATTCAATGCTTTTATGATCAAATCCTCCTTAACATCTCCTCTTTTTTCAAGTGTCATCAGTAGAATAATCGGAGCTACGGCATACGCTCCATAAAATACACTTTCATCAAAACCATCCTCTTTCAAAGGACCGTTTATCCTCATCTGAGCCCTCATCATCGCCATTTCAAAGATTTTGCAGAACAGTGCAGTAACATTATCTATGGCAGCAAACTCACTTTTCATCAATAAAGACTCGCCCAAAATTGCCACACCTTCCGCCCTGTAGTGATTAAACATTTGTAGCATATTCAACAGAGCGATATAGCCATTACTCACCTCTTTGTTGAAATCAGAGTAGCTTTCATTTATTTTTGCGCGCAAGTCGCCAAACAATCTATGATTTTCCTCAAGGGTTGCCAAATCCGCAGCATGAAACATCTCATGAATTACTGTACTCTTAAACAATGTGAGGTCACTATGGGCAAGAATCTTCTTGACAGTTAGTTCGCGTATCGTAAAGTCAAAAGAATCAGAACGGCTAAGTTCCGAATTGAAACATGCTAATAGAGCAGCACTCTCACCCTTCAGTTCTTCTTTTTTGCTGATTGTCATATTCACCGTTATGGTCTCTGGCAACGGCTTGTCCAAAACCTCTTGAAGCACTTTGGTCGCAGAATTTCTAAACTGTGAACGAATAGCCTGCTTGGCTTCCATTCTTTGATCCCCTGTATATCCGTCCATCATAAGGGCGGTATCAAGACCTTGGTCATCTTTGATGATAATGTTCATATAGCCATTCAGTTTTTTGATTCTTTGTTTTTAGATTAGTTACGATGACAAAGGTAGATAAAACTTTGGGGAATTCCAACAACATAATGGGGGAAAAATAAAAAAACAGCTTTATTTTTTTGTGACATAGATTTTTTTATCTACATTTGCGAAGCAATTGTTTAACTAACCAATGTTACCCATGTTCAGAATCTTCATATCAGAACCTATTCTTAAATGCATTGTCCAGTCGGAAAGCCAGAAAGCAGAAAATGCCCGTTCCTATCTGTATAAACTTATGAAGGAGCAGAAGATTATTTATACATCCTTAGAGTCTTCGGATACAGAATGGATTGAGACTTTCAAGCAACAATTCGGGCTAACGGTTGACACCAGTCAGTCGGAATATATCCAAAATATAGTGAACAATCCTGTTACGGTACTCCAAAACCCTTCATCATTGTTTATTCTCAATATTTCTAAAGCTGAAGCAGATAATATTAAAAAGGCATACGGAGTGCTATGTATGAGTGGTGAAAATGCCAACATAGATTGCCTCCTTGACACCAATGATGAACACACCACAAATGAACGTGAACCATTAGGCAATGGGTGGAACACTGTACTCGAAAGTCTCAGAGACATTCCATCTAATGCGCTACTACTCACTGACCGATATCTCTTCACATCCACAAGTTTTCATGCAGGAGAAGGTTTCAACAATGTGTATAACATTCTTGATGTCCTTCTTCCTCGGAATTTCGTCGGCGAATACCACATCACCATTCTTTTTGACAAGAAATCAGTTCACCGATCGTACACTTTTAGTAGTATCGTCACTCAACTCAACAATCTTAGGCTCGCATTAAATAGAACACGCCATTATCCCATTTTTATTGAGGTGCTAGGCGTGACATCTGACTGCGGCATTTATACAAAACTACATAATCGCCGTATTATCTCCAATTATTATGTTGTAAAAGTAGAATACAAACTTGCTGCCTTCAATAATAATATAGGCACCTGTCTGCAAACCATTACCCCACAGGTGCTCTTTACCGAAGATTGCTTTGACAACCATTCCTCGCCCCCATTGAAATCAATAGAACAAATTGTATCCAGTCTTCGTGAGTTCTCGCAACGTCTCCCCAACATCCTCGACCATAGCATTTATAGTTATGCCATGAATGGAAGATGCCTGGAGACGTGTAATGGAATCAAAAATCGGTTGTTGAAGTAAGCTTGATCCTCTTTTTTACTTGGATTACAACTTCTATTTGAATTCAGAATAGAAATTCAGGCTCTCTTCAAATGTGTAATTAATCAGCAAGTCTCTTTTGTCAAAAGAGGTTTGCTTCCACCCTTCGTATAATCTCCGACTTTTATGTGTACGGAATTTCATACCAGACATAAACAACCATTCAAATACATTCATGAATGACGCCTCATGTGATTGACAATAGGACTCAATCTGCGCCTTATGCCCCATCAGGTATGCAAGACGCATCTGTATCTCAGGGATAGACAAATCAACTCCAGAGATGGCACCAGCATTAATGGCTTCGTATGCATTTTCATAGATAAAGTCAGCTGGACCAAGTGCGACCTGTGAGGTGAGCACAACAGGAATTTCAGCACTGATTTCTTTGATGAATTTCAGAGGAGAGAAGCCTGAGTTCTCATCAATATTAACATTTCCACCTCCATAGCCAGCAATGACGATAGCAGAAGCACCCTCTATCTCCTTGCGGTATTGTGCTTCACTCTTGAATGGATCTGTAAAGATGATGCGAACATTTTCATCAAAGTTCAAATCAACAAACACATCCGAGCCTGGGTCAATCTCGCCAAAACACTCCTTCACTTTATTGACAACTGCCGTCATTTTGGCAAAGGTCAAATCCGACGAGTCAATCACACACGCTGGCTTATAGATAATCTTTGTATCAGGATTATCGAACTTTGTCTTGATAAAAGTGGCGAGTCTGTCTTGTTGTGGGGAAAGTACGCCATTCTCGTTAAAAGTGGCTTCGATGGTACCACCAGTGGTAATCACATACAACTTGTCGAGCGAAGCTGGTGTCTCCGAAGTCTCTATCACTTCATCGTGAAACTGTACTTCATCCCATTGCATCGTTCCAATCAAATCGCCCTCAAAAGCATTATTATCCCATCGATTGATCTTGTAAAGTGAATCAGAGAAAGCATTCTGTCCGTTGTTGAACACAGTGAAGATGTGAGGTGGAGTAAATTGAGTCAGGAATCGGATACTATTACCAATATTGGCGTAGGCATCTGAAAAGTCCCCAACACCATCAGGCATAGGAATCTGGCTACCAGTAATAGCGATATTCACGATGTTGTTTTTCACCGCATAGCGCACAGCTGCGTGTGTCCATGCTAAGGTGTCGGTGCCATGAGTAATAAGGATGGCAGAACCATTAGATGTTTTGTTAGCTTTCATAATTGATTGTTTGAATGTTATTATATACTATGAGTCATAACGGAATTTGGTATACAATATCGAAATAAATACTCCCAAAAGAATCCATGAAATCAATATCTGCAAGATGAGAATTGAATGGAACAATTCTGATCGCTCCTTATCAAATTGTGCTTGATCATTCATGGCCTTTTTATCCTTAGTAGCCATTCCCGTTGTATCGTACATTGCTTCATTATAAGTTATAGCAGCATCGAAAAGGTCTGTAGGCTCTTGAATGAATGATGTCATGATGGTATTACGCACAACAAGGAAAGCATCGATTCGCTGATATCTGGGTAATTCTTGAAGAAAATAGGAATTCCCATAATCAGAATAGATGAAAACTGTATCCTTTTGTGCACATTGAGGATAATCAGGTTTTCTAAAACGAACATGTGGTTGGTTTAAATCATAACTGATTTCAGCTTTTTCAAAGAACCCTAAATAATATATTCCTGCAAAAAATGAATTAATTATTATAAAAGAAAGGAAAAACTTCTGGATAGAGCCACTTGTTCCAATAAGACCGTAAACAATATTCATAGGTCTTTTCGTTACTGTTAAAACAAATATTATTATCGCTATCCCCAAATATGCCAACACCTTAATCCACCACCATTGGGTTAGAATATTAAAAAAGAAGAATACACTACAAATGATGATACAAAGGAGCACTATCCAAATACATCCGAATCCCCCAAAGTGTTTCTTGAATCTTTTCCAATCCTCCTTCCATTTCCTCAAAATCTCTTCCCTTCTACCCCAGAGGTCTTGTACTCCTCGAAAGGGATAGAAAATTACTTCTATAATGTAATATAAATATCGGATTATATTTATTCGCTTCATTTTATTTGTAATTTTTAGGTGTTATTATTCATCTTCCCCTTGTAAACATACTGTTACAGGATAACAGTCCAACATATTCCTATTATATGCAAAGATTACAGCATGCCCTGATGATTTTGGATCAACTCTTCCATCTTCAACTTTTACAATATTTTCATCAGAACTAGACCATGTAAGATCTTCTTGTTTTTTGAGCAAAGAATCTATATCTTCACAAGTCTCATGTTTGTAGATACCGATCACCTTAACCTCCAATGGAGCAGTGTAGCCACCAGAGGAGGTCATCAAACAAATCTGTGGCAGGATGCCCTCTTTAGATACACAGCAGTTAGGATCATCAGCGAATATATACTTGAATTCCGTAGCCCCTTCTGGCACGTCAGTCAAATCCTGACCGCTCCGAAATGCGAGCTTCCAACCAGCAGCCACTGGCTCAGCAAATTTAATGACCACATAGTCGCAACCTTGCACGTCAACGTTCATTATCTTGATAGCGATAGTAAGGTCGTTGTTCACAGTGTAAGTATTGTACGTCTCACCTTCAACCAAGTCAGCACGAGCAAAGGCATCGGATTCATTACCCTGACTCTGAGCAATCTCAATAAGAGCATATTCCTTCCATTGTTTCCCTACTGTCAAATAATACCTCAATTTAAGTTTTTGGATATGCAAAAAGTTCTTGACTCTTTGCCACCAATTCATGCTATTAGTCCTGTCCACACTACTTTCCGTAACTATCCTATCCGATATCTCTGTAATCTGCCTCTTAAGTTTTTCTATTTTCCTATTCACCCTTATCTCCGCAGGATATTTAATGTTTTCTCTCCATCCACGAACAATATTATTTTTAAATTCTTTCAGATCAGGAACAATATCCCATCCGTCATTCAAATCTGCCATCGCACTAACGAAGGCATCTTCAGAAAGGAAATGTTCTTTTTCGTAGCAGAATTCTCGGCAGTCGCTAAAAATTTGATTTAGGACATTTAGCTGAAGATCTTTCCTGTCTTTATTTGTCTGTTTCCTTGCGAGCATTCTCCTTACATCATTGCGGATTTTGTTAGTTCTGAAAATAGCATCCTCCTTTAGCCATTGTTCGTTTCCTCCTAAGAGATTCATGCATATGGCATTTTCACTAATTGCATAAATATGATATGCTTTTAGCATAAGAGATTCATGGAAACCATTTAATATCTCCATCGCCTCCTGAGCAACCATCGCTGAAATTACAAACTTTCCATCTTTTTGATATTTGCGAGCACGATCAATCATTCCTTTAGTTAAATCATATATGTCAAGAGGAACGCCATGATGATGCCCTTCTCGATCGGTCTTGATAAAATATGTTTCATCTTTATTCTTCATTTCTTCAGTCCAACGAACAGCTTTTTCATAACGCTCTTCGACTTCCTTAAAATTGTGCATTGAACGATATATTCCTGTAACAGGTTTATATAAACCGCGAAGGAATTGCCACTCTTGGTTGTTTTGAAATAAACCATTGTCGTTACCGGATTGGTACTGCTTATATTTCTGTTCACGTGTGATTAATCGTATATGGTAAACTCCTTTAGAAATAAAATAATGTGGTTTGTCGTGCAAATTCTTCCAAAAATGATTATTATCCCCGTTTGTACCTTCGCAATTCGCATCCAATGTTCGCCATTTTTTTTCGTTGTCAAGATATTTGGCACCTCGAATATAATCAATTAAGTTCATTAAGTTCTCATCATCCCCTTTACCTGTAATCTCTAATTCTATATATTTTTTATCGTCAGCATCAGGAAATTGTATATCATAATCTCTAATGATGAGTTTCAAATCTTTATGCTCTTCAATGTGTTCATTATAATCTTTCAGTTCATGAGCTGACATAATTGGCCAGACTCTAAAGCCGTTAGCATATAAAGCGTAACTATTGAATAGAGTTTGAGTATGTTCTTCTTCCACACATATCGCAAGGTTCTCGTTGCGAGAGTTTTGGATACGCATAAAATTTTCTTGCTTAACTTTCAATTGCTTATATTCAAACCTCTTAATTGCATATCTCAAATTTGAGCCATCGAACAAATTATTCCTTCCATTAACGATTGCATTGAAAGGATTTTCTCCTTTTATGACATACTTGTGATGTTCAGTCCAAACATTCTTGAGATAGTCCTTTTCATCAAAATAAAAAAGGAATAAAGGATATTTTGGACAAGGATCAGTATTCCAAGATTCGTCAAACAAAAAATAGACTTCTGGATATTGAAGAATAGCACGGCGTACACTTTTTGCAGCATCTTTTACACTATATGATTCTAATACATCTGTCTTTTCATATTCAATGATGGAACAATGCTTGTTAAAAAAAGATGGATAATCAATGATAACATATAAACAACTAAGATTACCTTCTTTACTAAACGTGTTTAAAAAACACAACAAATCCGTAGCATGTTTAAATCTCAAAGTATTACCATTATCTTTATCATAGACTAGTTCCTTGTCAACCACACGAAAAGAGTACAGACAATCAAGTCTCGATTTTTCTATGAAAGAATAGAAACTATCAACCGACTTGGGGTTGAGAGAAAAATATAGGACACGATTATCTGTTTTCATTTTGGTTCACCTCCATCTTCCGTGGTCTTATCTTTGCAACAATTGTCGTGAGCATTTGCATTCTCGTTATCCTCATCAGCTTTTTTTATTGTATAATATCCTTTGGCATATTCTTCAATGGTAGTATACACATCACTTGCTTTCTTCTTGTTTAATGCTCCAGTAATTGTACTATTACTATGCTGAAACACAATTAGCCAACCAAGCTGAGGGAACGATTTTTTTAACTCATTGATAAATAATCCCTCAGTCACAACTTCGTCTTTACCTGAAAAACCACTAAAATCTCTATCATGACAAACCAATAATATTCTTTCGATTGAGGGATATTCTTCTTTCAGCGTAGAAATAAGTGCATTTGCCCACCTATGATTATGATCTGTTTCCATTTCTTCAGACCATGGATACACAGCACATGCTGCAGTCCCCCCATTATCATCATCTTCCTTGTGATACCACCCTAGACGATGCTGGACTTGAGGATTCTCTTTGTCACAGTGAGTGACATTCGATTTAAGACTAGTCAATGCCAATTTGTTGTAGTCCTCAATAGAAAAAACATTAGAATTCTGCTGACTTTCTATTTCAGAGGATTCAGCATCTGGAATTTTACAAATAAAACTATGTATTGGTTCCCATCTACTTTGCTCCTCTTCAGAAAAATCTTCGTATGCCAATAAAAAAGACGCTTTGATGAACTGTAATTCTCCAAGGTCTTGGGCATTACTAATTGATTCAATTAATGAGTGTTCCTCGGAACATACCTTATTACCATAAGCTTTCTCATAAGCATCCTCAAATTCATCCGCATTCTTCTGAATGTTCTCTGATAATGACTTATACTTATCAATAGACGGTTCTTCAGTAGTTTTGATAACATCTCTTTTTTGAGCATGTTCGTTAAGCCATGACGTAAAATCATCACTAAGACTAATAAAATAATCAATGAGAGCTTGGGAGGGTTCAGGACACACGCCCTTGAAGTACTCTCTATTTTCAATATCACGGATAGTGAAAAGTACTGCTTGTTTAATATTATTCTTCATATCTGGCACTATCAAGAAGTTCAACTAATGAATATTTACAATCCAAAGTAGCATGCTCTATAGCCGCATACTGAATGAAGGGCATTAATTGGGGCATGTCTTTTTTATTTGGCTTTGAACGACCAGAATGAACCATTATACATGGCATAAACAACTGTGTTTCTTTTGAGGTGTCATCCCCCGGATACTTAGGAACATCCATAACATTTTGATCCCCACGTTTCAAGAACAAATACAATTGCCTAGTTAATTCAACTTTGGCAACCTCATTATCTTTAATGCCAAATGCCTCATATAACTTATCTAGAAGTCCTTGATGAATAGAAATATAATCAAATCTTTTTGCAGGGTATTCTGGGTGTTCCGTGTCTGGCTCTGGAGTAATCTTCAATGAACCGTTTTCCCATGAAAGATCTACTAATTTTACTGTCTTTGCATGATATACATCTTCAATGGCATCTAAGACATCAGTTCTTGTTTGGGCCAATTGAAGGCCATACATTCCATATGTATTCTTTTTTTGTGGGTTCCTCACGAAAGTATATACGTATATACCCTTCTGATAATATGCTGAGACGTTCCGACTCTTTGCATCTGCCTCAGATTCGTATAATTTTTTCTTCAGTGCAGGATTCGAGAAGACAAGTTTGTTTAACTCGTCAATTGATTCGCACTTGTTAATTTCTTTAGCAAAATTGGCACCGAATTGTTCGATATATTCTTGCTTCATATCATTCAGTGTTCCACTGGCGGCATGGGCTCGTGTAAAATCAACTTCTTCCAAACCATATATTTTGGCAAAGAGTCGTTCATCAAAGATAGCGACTTGCAGTTTCATCGCTCGTAAATGAGAGTAGAACCACGTGTCGTCAAGAGAGTCATTTCTTACGAGTCTGTCTGTTGAGCTGTTTCCCGTAACACTTTCTACGAACTGGCATCCTTTGAATTTGTTACGCAAGTCTCCCATAAATCTGCTAAACTCCTCGTTCATGTCATGGTGAGTCCTATAGACATACTTTCCGAATCCACCGCCATCAGTAATAATAACGTTGCCTACTTTACAATAATCATGTTCAGGTATTAATGCCATACCATCGAATAGGCCATCTTTTGCAATGACATTCCCTTGTGTATCTCCTTGCGAGCGGATGAAATTTCCGGACTCTTTAATCCATTTATACTTTGTCACCTTAGGCTGATTGACAAATCTGGCATATGCTTTTTTGTCATCAACACAAATGAAGTCTTTTTCCTTCTCATAATTTGAAAAATGCAGATGTAGACAATTCTCAATACGGTGACATTCGTCTAGAGTAATACCGTCTTGAATACATTTTAATAGCTTATTCCTATCAATATCTTCAATACTTTTAATAGTAACTATTCTTGAAGAAGAATATGGACGAATCAATTTGTAGCAATCATCTCCATCGCATAGAACAAAATTATAACTTTTATTATTCTCTTCAATATATTCAGAGGGTGTAAATGCCTTCCAGTAGAAACCGGCAAGTTTTTTTCTGGTTTTATCATCAAACTTGAAGTCATTGCTGAAAGACTCTGAAACAACTGCGACTTGCTTAGGAATCAGTAGACAGAAGATATATTGCAGATGTCCATCATGTTGACGAATATATAATAATGGCGCTTTTTTCTTCGTTTGTGCTACAGTGTCATCCTCAGGTACTTCATTGAAGTACTCCTCTTCATCTTTAGCACCTCTAAGCCATGCCGCTGAAATTCGTATTTCCTTAATACCTTTATTCCCTTCTATCATTCTTGAATCCTTATCAATATAATCTTCAGTCAAGGCTCCTCTCAACTTGTATATTGCAGGTTCTAAAATTTTGATATTGTCGGTGATAGTTACGAAATAAAGGTCATCCGCATCAATTGATTCACTATAGAATTGCCAAAGGACTCTCATAAGGGACTTGTGTTTGTCCATTCCCCTCAAAGGATATGATTTTGAGTCCATTATTTGAGCAGCATCTTTGTCTCTTTCAGTAAGTTTTTCAATGATGTCCTTGTATTCGGTCTGTTCGTCCTCTGTCAATTGTCTTTCTTTTTCTAATGTCTCTAATTCAAATCTTCTTGTTATGAAATGCCCATACTCTTCGATAGCTTCCTTATCAATGAAATCAAATGTAAGTTCAAGCCTTCCTGGGCTCCTCCAATTCCCGTGTTTGGCAGCATTTCTTATAATGTTTTCAAGCATTGAAAAAATAGCTTGACGTCCGACCATGCCTCCAGGGAGACTAACGTCTATCTGCCTCATGATCTCAAGATCATCATAAGCATCTTGCCTTCCATTTAGCACAATGTTGCTGTCGTTTACAACAGGGTTGCCATCAAATCCTCTAAACTTAATTACGATATCAGACAATTTGCCATTCTCTTTTTCTGTAGGACTTATTGTACGTCCTAATCCCTCTGACCTTGCAATGTTACCAAGAAGTATATTGTCTGGTTGTAAATTCTTTCTATCTTTATGGCGAAGATATCTCTTGTCAGGATTAATCTCATCGTATATAAAATCCTTAAAATTAACAGTCGAGTAGTAAGGAATATAATCTGTTGCAATTGTAGCAATAAAGTCTTGACGTTCTTGCAGGTACGAGATAAAATTTCCTAGGCCCACCAGGAAGGGAAGAGCTAAACTTCCCTCTTCAGTAGACATCTCCTTGATAAACTTAACTGAAGAGTCTTGATTCTTTTTTGCCTGTTCAATTTTATTAAGTAATTCAGAAAAAGATGATGAAGAAATTAAATCCGAAAGGATATTATCTTGTAGAATATTTGTCACAGAACTAAGGTGCTGCTTCAAATACGCCATCACATGACTACCAATGTTATGACTCATGTTGCGAGACATAATGGCGGATTTTGCGGATTTTTCTGCCTCATTTTTTATTTTATTAAAAAGAATCTCAACTAATTCGTCTGCAAGTTTTATTGCCATTTCCTTAAGCAGAGCAACATCGATACGTATAAAAGAAGCGAAATATAACATTCCGTTTAAATTCCTGTTATCTAGTGATGGACGGAGTAAATAGAAATAAATGTCCTTTGATGTTGACGAATTAATTACTTTATAATAATTTTCATATTCGAGAATTATTGTATTAAGAGTGGAGGTTTCATCTGTTACACTACTTGCGCTAATTTTATCATATCCTTTTACGTTACCACCTACAACGTTTACATCATCATCTATTGAGTCGCCTGAAATATTAACAGGAGGTGCTGAAGTCATTAGAGGTACAACCCTTGCATATCTAATATTATGTTTTGTAAGATATTTTAAAAAAGAAAAACATGTTCCAGTACTTATCTTCGTAAAAGTATCATCGACAGCTTTCTTGATGTTGTTTTGTACCCCACTCGGACAGCCTGACAAAAATTCATACTCTCCAGTAATTTGTTCATCTTTTACATAATAGGTGATATTAGCAAATATCAAATCTGAGGCTATTGTGCCCCATGTTCCTGGTAAAGAGTGAAGCAGCTTTGTAAAGACTTTTTCCATAATTCTATATTTTAACTCCAGACATTGTTGTCGGAAATACGAATTCATTGTTAATTACAGAAATATTACCAATAATTGAATTATATGAGTATCCTTCGTTGGCAATTTTCATAATTTCATCTGAAGAAATAATATTGTGCTCACTAGCGATATTAAGAATATAATCGCATGTGGCGTAAGCAATTATTGCAAAATTGTCAGGATAGGCTTTGTATCTTTTTACATAATATTCCTCAAATTCTTTATAAACTTTAGTATTGGGTCTGTCTATATCTAAATAAAAAACATTTTTCATATTATTCCCTGCGACGGTAATTGCTGAATTGTTGGGTAAATTAGGATCACCAAGTACCACCCCCTTATATCCTTGTTCTCTCAATTGTTTAATAATCACACCTATACTCTGACCAACACCCGCAATATAAACAATATCATTTTCGCCTAATTCTGCCTTAACAATTATATCTCTATAGTTATTGGTTTCATCATATGCAATCATTTGCTTTATTTTAATATTCCTCTTTTCACTACAAGATTTGACTTTTTGAGCATAACTGTCACCAAACGTGTTGTTGATATACAATATAGTGAGGTTCTTATCCTTGTATTTCTCTACAATAAAAGAAGAAATTCCTTCTCCAACTGTTGTCGGAGAAACAAAATTTCTTAATGTATAATTAGAGTCATTATCAAATAACTCGGCACTACCTATGCAAGCCATCAATATTGATTGATGATTCTTGGTAATCGACTGAACATTTAATGCCACACCACTTATAAGTGAATACACCAATAAAGGATTATTTTGTGACATAATCTTCTGAGTTAATGTAATTCCTAATTTGGGGTCAGCTTGTGAATCATTTATATCAAGTACAATATCTTTTCCTGAGATACCGCCTTTTTTATTCCAATTCTCTGCACATAACTCCATTGCATTAGAAGTCGATTGCCCCAAATCTGACGAGTTGCCCGTCATTGGTATGACAGCACCAAGAACAATAACATCATTTTCGCCACAACTCACAAAAAAAAGAGCAGCTAATGATAAGAAGAAAATAATCTTTTTCATAAAAATTTTTATTTAAACAATATACTTTTAATTTCAAATGAATTAGCAACCTCATTAACAAGAGCCCCTTGCTGTAACATATAAGTCCTATCACAAAACTCCACAGCCTTAGCTATGTTCTGTTCTATAAGGATAATGGTGATATTTAGCTTTGCTCTGACAGTCTGAAGCATCTCATACATTTCTTCTACAGCCTTTGGCGATAATCCAGCACTGGGTTCGTCAAGGATGACGAGACGAGGATTTGTGGCGAGGGTCATTGCCAAAGATAGTTGGTGTTTTTGACCACCACTGAGTTTGTCTGCCATTAAGCCTTGCAGCTCCTTCTTAGGACGCTGCAACAGAGGTATAATCTCTGATAGTTGACAGTTGACAGTTGACAGTTGACAGTTATTACTTGCAAGCTGGAGGTTATCCCACACAGAGAGATTATGGAAGACGCGACCACCTTGCTGCATGATGGAGATGCCACGATGAGCAAGTTGGCTGGTGGAGAGGGCGGTGATGTCTTCGCCATCGAAGAGGATTTGTCCTCGACGGATGGGAATCATGTTCATGATAGCCTTTCCAAACGTAGATTTACCAGATCCATTGAGACCAATGATGCCCACAGCTTCACCCTGCTGCACATCCATAGAAATGCCGCGGAGGATGTCAACGCCTTCTGTGTAGCCTCCCCAAAGATCCTTTATCTTTAATATCTCGTTCATACGATCATCATTAACCTTTAACCATTAACCAAGAACCTTTATTAGGCTCATAAGCCCAAATAACTATTACGCACGTTTTTATCGTCCAGCACTTCTGCGGTAGGTCCCACTTTGGCTATAATGCCATCGTCAAGATAGGCGCATGTATCTGCTATCCGACGGACAAAGTGCATGTTATGTTCTATCAAGAGGACTGTAAGCCCTTCTGCGACCATTTCACGGATAATCCTCTCAATGGTGTCGATATACACAGGATTAACACCAGATGTTGGTTCATCTAAAAGCAACAAACGATCGCCTCCCATCAACAAACGAGCCAAAGAAAGTAAACGCTGCTCACCGTATGAGAAGGCGGAAGCGTCTTCGTTGAGCATATCGAGGTATTTACAATCGTCACCGAAAATACGCCTCATAATGTCTTTAGCTTGTACCTCCTTTTTTGCCTCAGCATCTTTCCATCGTTTTGGTCGGATCAAAGAAGAGAATGGCAATTCACCGGTTTTATCATCTGAAGCAATCTTCATATTCTCCATCAAGGTTAGGCCAGACAGGAGTTGCCCGTCTTGGAAGAGGCGGCCTATACCCATCAAGGAGATACGATGAGCTGAGATACGATTAAAATTGTTTCTTTCGAAGATCACATCGCCCGTATAACCTTTCTCAAAACCTGATATGATATTAAATAGAGTAGTCTTGCCCGTACCATTTCCACCCACTAATGCCGTAATCTTACCTTTTTCCACAGCAAGATTCACACCACGAAGCAGTTGGAATGTCTCATTCTGAGCATTCGTAAAACTCATGTGTATGTCTTTTAACTGTAGAATCATATCAATTCAATATGGTTTTGCCCCATATACCTTGGGGACGGTAATACATCACAAGAATCAGCGCCAAGCCATAGATGATCTGACGAAGGTTAGCGGCAATGCTGTCTGGCAGTCCGACAAAGCGGAGCAACTCGGGCAGCAGTACTACAAAGACAGCGCCCAAGATGGGGCCTTTGGTGTTACCAATACCCCCAATGAAGAGGGCGCTGATGATGAAGATACTCTCATCGAGCGTGAAACTGGTGGGGTCGATGTAACTGACATAGGAGGCGTAGATGACACCTGCCAGTCCTGCTACAGCTGCGGAGAGGAAAAATGCCCATGACTTCAACATCACAGTGTTGCGTCCCATGGACTTTACCATCATCTCATCAGCACGAATTGCATTGAGTGCACGTCCAAACGGTGATTTCATTAGATGATGGAAAAGGTACACTACAATACCCATGAGAACAAGGGAAAGAAGCAAATAGGCATATACTCCAGAGAGTTCATAAATGCCCAACAACTTGACACCAGGGATGCCAGGAATGCCATACGGTCCACGGGTGACATCGGTCCAGTTATATAATATGGTATAGACAATAAGCTGGAAGCCCATCGTGGCTATGACAAAGTAATCACCTTTCAAGCGGACGGAGGCAAAGGAGATAAGGATGCTGAACATGCCTGTCAACAACATCACCAAGGCTGCGATTACCAAGAAGGGAAGGTTGAACTGCATTAAGAAATATGTTCCGATATAAGCACCGATGCCATAGAAGGCAGCCTGACACATGGTTAAGAGGTTGGCCATACCGATGGTCAGGTTTGCGCTCAAAGTCAACATAATGTAGATGTTGAGCATGATGATAATATGAAATATATACTCCATACGCTATACGGTGCGCGGTTTATATCCCGCAATGCCCTGAGGACGCAAGAAAAGAAGAATTAACAATACGAAAAAGGTGACGGCATTCTGCCAGTTGGATGCAAATTGATAGACCGTGAGCGACTGTAAAACACCCAAGGTGAGTCCACCAAGGACACAGGTACTGAATTTGCCGACACCACCGATAATCATCGCCACAATAGCACTGATCAAAACGCTCATACCCATATTGGGATCAAGACCAACATCATATACAGTCAAGCAACTGGCAATGGCAATAAAGATACCACTGACTAAGAACACTGTAATTCGAGTATGATTAGTGTTGTAACCCAAGGTCTCGAAAAGGGTTTCGTCAGCACTTAAGGCACGAAGCCTTAATCCCCAATTAGTCCATCTCATGATGATCATAAATATCATGATAGTAATTACACCTACCACGGCTTGGTATTTTTGTGGGGTGGTAATGATAATATCACCAAAAGTCAACGGCTGAAGGATGGAATTCTCGACCACTTTCGTTTCATTGCCAAAGAACATGGCAATAGTATTGACTATGACAGTCAACGCACCAATAGATGCTATCATGGCAACATTAAGTGATGCTTTCTTGTTCTTCAATGGACGATAGACACAAACCTCAGATAAAAGACTGAGCAACATCGTCAAGATGATTGCTACTATGGCTGCTAATATGATAGACAATCCAACATTTACGACAAAGAGCCAAAACATATATGCCGCAAACACATAAATGCCCGCTGCAGCTATATGGAATATCTTTGTGGTATTATACACCAAAGCAAAGCCTATTGCCAATAGCGAATAGAGGATACCTGTAATCAGCCCATTTATGATAAATTGCCAAAGCATTAGTGTTACGTTAGGTTTTGTTTTGCAAATTTAGAGAAAAGAGTGTTATTATAAAAACTTTGTGGCGTTTTTTGTTACTAGGCATAATTTTCTTTGTTATTTAACAAAAAAACGCGTTTTCAACCCTTCCACAATCTATTTTTATTATATACGTGGCCTATCAATCATCTTCAAATGTCTTGTTCAAAATGTATTCTCCCGTAATTTCCTCCAAAAAGTCACAACGCATCACTAATAATATAGTTCGTGTGTATTCTTTCAAAAGCGCCTTGTAATAAGTCACATCCTTGTAATTCGTTTGAGTGATATACTCCCATAAGGTTATCTCCTTAGCATCCTTGTATGCCTCTTCCATTCTCTCGCAGTCTGCTTCCGTCATCAGGTCGAGCAATTTCCGTTCTTCCAACACAAGCGCTGTGCCTTTCATCTCTTCTGGTGCAAACTTCTCCCACTGTTCTTCAAGAAACTCACGATATTCCGATGCAATGATTTGTGGTAAATCTTTTGTGTATATGCCAATAGATTCAGGTCTTTCAATGGTTGCCTCCCTCCTGAGATTGCCATAATACTTCTTAAGCAGCTCATACTCCTTATCTTTACAAAGTTGCTTAATTTCCTTGTTTGTCATATTGTTTGATGCTTTTTAGGTTAGGTTTGGATTTGCAAATGTATATAAAATGCTGGTATTATAAAAAACTTTTGGGGATTATTTTGTTACTGATGATGAAAAAATAGCTTTTAACCTTGTGTTTTGAGGTTTTTGGGGGTATGATGACTGCATTTGGATGCTTATTGGATAGCAGGATTCCCAAATGCTTGTCAGTTTTCATGTAGACTCTGCATGAGACTACGTCTGTATTGCTTTATTAACATCTCGGCGACAATGGTGTGAAGATGTTGGTCCAAAGGCTTGCTTATGTAGTCGGCGGCTCCGTTGCGATAGGATTCATGCTCTTCGCAGAAATCTTTGGGGAGTTCTGTCCAAACGAGGATGGGAATGTGGTTCGTGGCAGGATCTTCTTTCAGTTGTCGCAATAGTTCAAAGCCATCTTGGGCGCCTATGCGGGTGTCTGGGTCAAGCACTATAAGGTCTGGCTTCCACTCTTTCACCAACTCAATGGGATTGCCTTTGCATGGTGCAGTTCTTAAATCTGCGGAAACCTGATTGGTGAGTTTGTAGTTTGCCTGTAAATGTCCCATCATGGCGTGATCATCCAGAACGAGGACTTTCTTGCCGGAAATGTGCAATTGTTCATTTGCTTTCGCGGATTCAAATTTTATGGCATCATCGGCAAAGGTATAGAATGTCACAAGTTTTGTGGCCCACGATACCTCTAAAATCAGCTTCTTGCCATCTGGGGTGAATGCGAAAGTGGGTGATAAACCTAAGGTATCGTCTTCTATGACATGAATTTTCTTTCTTTGTTCTATATCCCAGATGTTTATGATGTGGTCAAATCCTTGGGCGATTAGCTTGCTGTCAGGGCTGAAAGTGGCAAATCCTCCAAATTCCATGTTGTTTTTTATACGCCAAATCGTTTTGCCGGTTTTGGCATCCCATAGGTAGATTGTTTTTTTTGCGGAGACTGCCATGATGTATTTCCCGTCAGGACTGTATGTCGTGTGGGCGAATGACCATGATAGTCCTCTCATGGTTCTTACCCTCTTGCCCGTTCTTGCATCCCATACTCGGACGAGGCATGATGAATCCACAATGTATTTCCCGTCAGGACTGAAGTGGGCAAAATAAGTGGGACGTATATACCTTTTCATGACCAATAAGTTTTTACCTGTCTCCAGATTCCATACTCGAACAGTAAAATCCCATGATGTGGAGACAATTTTCTGCCCGTCGGGGCTATAAGCAACAGAACATACATATCCGTTGTGCCCTGTCTGAATCCGAATACAATCTCCAGTCTCCACATCCCATATACGGATAGTCTTGTCCCGAGATGCAGAGACAATATTCTTCCCGTCTGGACTAAAGGCTATATTGGTGATCTTGTGCATATGTCCCCTGAAGGCTTGGGAAACCTCTAACTTTTCCGCATCATAAATCCAGAAGTGGTAATAAAATGTAGGTTTAACTGCAATTTTCTTTCCATCTGGACTATATATGATGCTAGCATAAGGATCTGTGTGGCCTGTTATTACACCTATGAGGTCTCCATCGAATTTCATATAGTGTTAGGTTTTGGTTCGCAAATGTAGATAAAAAGGGGTTGAAGATTAAAATGGCAATTCTGGTAAGGATGGATTTTCTAGTTGGAATGTTTCGATAAGTTCCTCCAAAGCCGGATTGGATTTTTTCATTTTATTCAACAATTGGTCATCTTCGCCAGAAAGAGACATTTCTTTCAATTTCACCCAGTCAATTTCATCCAGTTCTTCAATAAACTTTTCAATATAATCCTGGATAATTTTTACGGACGCGTCACGATATTCGTAGTCGGAGAGTATTTCTTTGTTGAGTTGTTGATATTCATCACTTTGAATGATTCTCTTTTCAACGTATTTTTCCCAAATTGCGAGTCGTTCTTGCAAGTCGAAAAGGTTGAGGTCAATCAAACGATGCATGAAGGTGGAGATGGAACGGATTTTGAGAGGGCTGGGCGTATGCCCTCGTCCGACATAAATGGGGCTGACTTCCAGAGCGTAAACTTTTTGTGCACACACCCAACGCAACAAGTTCTTCAAGAGTTCGGTCGCTTCCTCTTCAGAGATAGTTCTTCCGCTGTTGACGAGGACTGATAGGTAATCGTTTTCCGTCATGCGGGTCTTGTCAATGACAAATTCCTTATCATCAGCCAATCGGCGGCAGATGAAATAGTAGTTTCTTCCCTCAGAAAGGGAGCTGATATTCTCCTTGATATATGCAATGGGGAAATGGCGAACAATCACCCAAGCACAACGTGTCTCGTGGTATTGTTCCCACAAGTCACGCACTTGATCTTCGAACGACTTATCCCATAAATTAAGCAATTTGACATAAGCCCACGTTCGGTCGGATGGGCACGATGCAAGAAAAGCCGCAAGAATCTTTTTCTGGTCTTTCCAATCTAAGCCCTCGAATCGGCGTTGGATTTCCCTACGAGAGTCTGATACCTTACCACTTTTCTTGTCAATATAGTTCCTGATCAAAGTAACTATAGGTGTATTTCTTTTTCGTTGAGTGTATCGCATAATCTTTCGTTTTTTGTGACTGCAAATATACTCAATCTATCTGATTTCAACATAATAGTCGCGCATATATTTTTCATCATTAGTGAAAATTACCTTATCTCGAGATAAGTTTATTATCGTCCGGGGTGAATGTAACCGTAGGTGTATATCCAATCCTATCGTCCTCTATGACATGAATCATCCATTTGTTGGTAAAATAAAATTTTATCAACCTGTTTAAACACAAAAATAGGGAATGATGGGCAAAACCACTCAAGCGCCAAGGGAAAATCACCTAACTAAAAAGGGGGAATGTGTCGAGTGAAAAGGGAGAGTTAACCGAGTGAATAGGGTTTACGACGAGCGTCATAAATATTTATGGCGGGCGCCACAAAGTTCTGTGATGCCCGCCATAAAGTCTTGCGGCGATCGCCAAAATAAACGATGAATTTGAGATGTCTATTCCTTCCAGAAATATTGATAGGTGCGACCTATTCTCTCCTTATGCAGACGAGGATGTCGGTCAAGGTAATGCTGGGCTGAATAGTACTTCAAACCAGAAAAGAACTGGAAACGGCTGATGGTGGTAAAACCTTGTACCATACTCTTACGGAGAGCTTCATCCATCATGGCTTGATCGTGTATTTGTGCATTACCTACACGGCTACCTGGAACTTTACGGAATCCATTCATCCGATATTTGACCGCTTTCAGGAAGTGTTTCGAAGGCGTCAATTCGATGCCTGCGAATTCCACATCTGCCATTTTCACTTTGGCTGGGTCGCTGAAATCACCGTTGAGTTTCAGTTTTGGGGAGAATACCCCGAAAGGAGTTTCTATACGGTATCCCTGAGACAACCACTCACCACAGACATCGATAAAGTTCTCAAATGCTAACGTCATCAAACCACTGCTTGTTCCTCGAAATGAACAATAAGCTTCGACGTCTCTCATATTCCGTTTGAGATTCTTGGCTGGACGTGCATAGAGTAACGGCTTTCCATCCTTGTCGTTAGTGGGACGGGGATAAAATTCAATTGGCATTCCATCTTTTTTGCGTGGCATATTCTTTCCTCCTAATTAATGATTCATAAAAGTGGGTACAAAGATACAACATGAAAAGAGGGGTTTCCAAATTTTTCGTTCGCTTTTTGCTTCGGATACGTTTCTTTCCTCGCAGAAAGCTACTACCATCCCCGCAATCAGCTTAAAATATTATCAATGTTTTCAGCTGATTGACTTCGTCCCACCGATGTCCGTTCGCTTTTTGCTTTGGATACGTTCCTTTCCTCGCTAAAAGCTACTACCATCCCCGCAATCAGCTTAAAATATTATCAATGTTTTCAGCTGATTGACTTCGTCCCACCGATGTCCGTTCGCTTTTTGTTTCGGATACGTTCCTTTCCTCGCAGAAAGCTACTACCATCCCCGCAATCAGTTGAAAGCATTATCAATGTTTTCAGCTGATTGCGCCCCAGTTGATGTTTGATTTTCTGAGTTCGCGGAGGTGACGCCAGAGGATGTCGTTCTGGGGGTTGCGTTCCTCGGGGTCGGAGGTGATGACGGCTTGGGCGGTGTCGCGAGCGAGGTTGAGGATTTGACCATCACGGGCGAGATTGGCGATTTTGAGGTCGAACGCCATACCCGACTGCTGGGTGCCTTCAAGGTCACCTGGACCACGCAGTTTGAGGTCTTCCTCTGCAATCTCGAAGCCGTCGGTTGTATCGACCATCACCTGAATGCGTTTGCGGGTGGTCTCGCCTATCTCGAACTTGGTGACGAGCACACAGTAACTTTGATCGGCACCACGCCCCACCCTGCCTCGCAACTGATGAAGCTGACTGAGTCCAAAGCGTTCGGCATTCTCGATGATCATGACGGAGGCATTGGGCACGTTCACACCCACCTCAATCACGGTGGTGGAGACGAGGACATGGGTCTCGTGGTTGGCGAATCGCTGCATCTCAGCATCCTTGTCGGCTGACTTCATCTTGCCATGCACCTTGCTGACCTTGTGGTTGGGGAAAGCGCGTTGAATCTCCTCAAAGCCTGCTTCCAAATCCTTCAAGTCCATCTTCTCAGTTTCCTTGATGAGGGGATAGACGATGTAGATTTGGCGTCCAAGAGCCAATTCACGATTCATCAGTTCATAGATTCGGGCTCGGTGGGCATCAAACATGTGGACAGTGCGGATGGGTTTGCGACCTGGGGGCAGTTCATCGATGACGGACACGTCGAGGTCGCCATAGAGGGTCATCGCCAAGGTGCGAGGAATAGGGGTTGCCGTCATCACAAGCACGTGAGGCGGAACGGAATTTTTCATCCAAAGTTTGGCACGTTGCGCCACACCAAAACGGTGCTGCTCGTCAATGACGACCAATCCCAACTTGTGGAACATCACATTGTCTTCAATCACGGCATGAGTGCCCACAAGGATGTGGATGTCGCCCCTCACAAGCCCTTCGAGCACTGCCGTTCGTTTCTTGCCCTTCACGGAGCCTGTGAGCAGTTCGACACGCACAGGAAGGTCGCCCAAGAACGCACGCAAGGTGGCGAGATGCTGTTCTGCCAAGATTTCGGTAGGAGCCATGATGCAAGCCTGACAGCCGTTGTCGATGGCGATGAGTGCCACCATAAGCGCCACAAGGGTCTTGCCGCTGCCCACATCACCCTGAAGGAGACGGTTCATCTGCCGACCTGACTTCATGTCTGCTCGTATCTCACGGATAACCCGCTTCTGCGCCTCTGTGAGTTGGAAAGGCAGGTGGTTGTAGAAGAAGCCGTTGAAGTGTTCACCAACGGTGTTCATGACGATGCCCTTATAGCGCAACTGTCTGTCCTTCACATAACGCAGGATGTTGAGTTGCACGTAGAAGAGTTCCTCGAACTTCAAGCGCAGCTGTGCATGTCGCAAGACCTCTGGCGAAGAGGGGTAATGGATGTTGCGCACAGCCTCATCGTAGGACATGAGGTGATGCTGTGCGATGATATAAGGAGGAAGCGTCTCTGCCAAGGGCTCCTTGAGCAACTTGAACATGTTGGCAGTCAGCTTCGCCATTGCGGCAGAATTGAGACCGCTCCGCTTCATCTTCTCAGAAGTGTTGTAGGAGGGCTTAAAGTTGAGAGGCGAGTGGTGAGAGGTCAGAGATGAGAAGTCTGAGGTCTGAGGTTCATTCTCGAAGAGATTGCCTGTGGTGCGTGCCTGCTCTTTCATATTTTCTGGTGCCTTCTCTATCTCAGGATGGGCGATCTGGATGTGTCCGTTGAATACGGAGGGTTTGCCAAAGACGATGTAGGGTTTTCGGCAGTCGTAATTTTTGGCGGCGTACTTGATGCCCTGAAACCACACGAGGTCTATGCTGCCCGTACCATCGGCAAAATGGGCGATGAGGCGTTTGTTACGCCCCTCGCCCACTGTGTCGAAGGAAAATATCTGTCCGCAGAGCTGCACGTAAGGCATATTGCCATCTATCTCACAAATCTGATAGATGCGGCTGCGGTCAACATACTTGTAAGGATAATACCCCAACAGGTCGCCCACGGTCTTGATGCCGAGTTCGTTGGCAAGCAAGGTGGCACGGGTCGGCCCCACTCCTTGCAGATACTTGATATCCTGACCTAGTATGTTCAATGCATCATTTCACTAATTTCGGATATATATCTTTCTGGAAGTGCCGTCAGCAAATTTCTCCACACAAAGACCCTGAGGCTTGTCCAGCGGACGTCCCTGCAAGTCGTAATAAGTCGCAGGACCGTCTTCCTCTGGCTGCTCCACGTCCTCAATGGCCGTAGCCTCCTGATCCACCATGAAGATATAAGTGTTCACGCTTTTAGCAGGCATATTCACCTTGATTTCCTTCACAGACTCCTCAATGGTAATGTCTGATTTCTGGCAAAGATTGGTATCCTTATCGTTACCTGTCGAAAGCCAGTAACTACCACTTTTCACGTATGACGGGAACTGAATCTGCAACGTGTGGTTAGTCGTCGAGGAGTTGATGACCATCACGATGATGGAATCCCCCTTGACGTAGGCTGATGATTCAAGGGGAGAATTGGTACTGGTAGTGAAGGAGGTTCTGGTCTCCACACGCGTGGAACCCGTAACGTTCTTGGAGAAGTGCGACATGACGTAGGCACGAGGCAAAAGTTTATTCTTCACATCTTCCTTGCTATACACGAAAACAGAACCATCCGCATTTTTCTCACCATTCTCGTATTTCACACCCGTGCCCACGAAAGCCCAATGGGCACGCATGTACCAATAGATGTAGCCTGTGCCACCTGCCACCATACATTCGTTCAACTCACGAGCGAACTCCAATTGTTCATCCCAGTTGGGCAGGCGACCCTTAATTTGGTCAGACACAGAGTGCTCCGTCATCCAAACCTCCTTGCCGTATTCAGTGGCCAAAACGGCAGAACCTTTCATGTTATTATCATCCAATGGCGCGTGACCATAAATATGACCTGCCACAATGTCAATCTGTTCACGTGCCACAGGATCATTCATCAGCGGATCAGAATAATTCTTGGTGAAGCCCAACGGTTCGCCACTAATGAGGCGCACATTGTTAAACTTCTCCCTGTCAAGCATGTGAGCATAGTTCTTCACCAAATCAAGCTGTTCCTCTGGCGAATAGAGGCAGCCAGAGTAATTGACCCACCAGTCGGGTTCGTTCTGAACGGACACAGCATCGACATCGACACCATGATCATGCATCCACTGAAGGAACGTGTTGAGCCAAGGGAAAAATTTATCGTAGCAATCCTTACGCAATTTACCCCTCACGTTTTGGGGGTCATCGTCTTTATCGGGGTTCACCTTGCCACCTTGAGCTACACCGTTGGTCTTGTAATCGCCTGGAGGTGACCAAGGAGTGCCAAAGACAATGGCACCACGCTTTTTAGCTTCCCTAGCAGATGGCAAGGAGCCATTCCAATTGTAGTTACCCCAACCTTCTCCTTCAAAACTTGGCGAAATCTCCATGCGCATGATATTCAGACCAATCTTAGAGGTGGGACCATAAAGTAACTTAACAGGAGCTGTGTCTGTGCCATAAGGTTGCATGGCACCATCGCAGCAGGCAGCGCCAAAACCAGTGATGGTCTGATAGCGCGTTGTCTTCACTTGAATCTTGTGTGAAGCTGCATAGACAGCTGTTGCAGCCATCAATACAAAAAGGGAGGTAATAATTTTCTTCATCAATGGAAAAGATTTTAAATTCGGGGGCAAAGGTACAAAAAAAGTGAGAATAAAGATTCTCACCTTTTGTTATTTTTTGCAAATTCGGGTAAAAAAGATACAATACGTTTACTTTACGATGACAAATCCACCTTGATCAACCATTGTGACAGTGACCACCTTGGGGTTGCTGACCTTCAAATCGGACTTCTGAGGCTCACGGTCTTTGAGGTTGTCGCTGTAAAGTGTAGCCTGATCGCCCTTAGCCAGCATGGGGAGATTGAGTTTCAGGGTGAGTGGCGCACCTGTGGCGTTGTTGCCAGCGATGTACCAAGTGTCACCATGACGGCGTGCCAGCACACAATACTTGCCTGGATAACCATCAATGAAGACCGTCTCATCCCAAGTGGTGGGCACTTCACGCAGGAAATCCATGCTGATGTCAGGAGCAGGGGCACCCGGCTCGTTGGGTTGCAGATTCTTCGTTGCCTCTGTCGGAAGGTTTTCTGGCGTGATGGCAAAGTTCTGGATAGGATTCTGGAAGAGAATGCAAGTAGCGAGTTCGTGACAATCAGATGTCTTGCGGGTATTACCGCCTCTGTTGCCCTTACGGATATGACGGTTCATAAAGCAACCACCAAACTCCATACAGCCGATGGTGTTTCGGATGAAGGGGTGCGTAGCAGCATCCTTCGCTTCCTTGTCAGCAGCACCTTGCGAGAAATAGATGTTCTCTGATGCCAGCACAGCCTCACTACCCACATAGTTGGGGTACATACGTTCCCAGCCACGAGGAATGGTACACCCGTGGAAGATGACCATGATGTGGTTGTCGTCAGCGTCAGAAAGAATTTCCTCATAATGGCGCATGGTCTCCTGCTTGTCACCACCAAAGAAATCGACTTTGATACCCTTCACACCAATCAGGTTCATCCAACGCATATATTGCTTGCGCTTGATGGGGTCAGACATGATGTTGATGGGGCCTTGTTCAATGTCGTTCCACCAACCGCTGGAACTATACCACAGGAAAACATCCACACCCTGACTCTGGGCATACTTCACCAGTTCCGTCATCTTATCCACACCAATGTTGGTGTCCCACCAGTTGTCAATCAGCACATACTTGAAACCCATGTCCTTCGAGAGTTGGATATACTTCACTTGGTCGTCGTAGTTGATGGAGTTGTCCTGCCAAACAATCCAGCTCCAAGTGCCCTTGCCATATTCATAATGATGGGGAGTGTCATAACGGGGGCTCACATAATCCCAAGGAACCGTTGTCTCCACAATGGGTTTCAACGATGTGCCCACCGTAATGGTGCGCCAAGGGGTTGCACCCGGCAGAGCAAAAGCAGGCTCCACCGTTCCGTTGCCGTTGTTCTCCTCTGGCATTGGAAATTCAAGGGTGTAGAGTCCATCGCCCTTCATGTCGGAAAGACGGGAAGCGCAATAGTGAGAATCGACACCAGTTTCGGATATGAGCACCCAACCCTCCTTATCATTCTTATCAACAGCCTTCACATGATAAAGACAAGGGAACGTGTATCCATGTCCGTACCCACTACGCTTGTTCATGGGCTCGTCGTAGCCATAACCCTCCTCATAACTGGGTTTGGTGCCCTTCCAGCCAATCATGGCGTCAGACTGAGGCGTGAGGAACGTTGTAGTCTGACTGGGGAAGTCAAATCCCGTTGCCTCCTTCATGATACGGATAGAGAACTTCTTCTCATTGCGACGACTCGGATGATTGGGGATTGCATAGCGGAATGCCACATCGTTGTTCGACACACGGAAATCCACATCATAGGCATTACCTTGGGCATTCTTCAATGTCACCACCAACTGATTGGCATCCACATGCACCTTACTGAACTTCGAGCGCGACATCTCATAGTCAAACACCAAGTGTTCCTCCTTTTTACTGTCGAAAGTGATGCCTTGTGTAAAGTCGCCATTGTCTGCCACAAAGCCCAACGGACTCTCATCGAGCATCTGCTTACCATCGTAAATCACTTCATAGACAGGCTTGCCTGCCTTCACATCTACTTTCACTTTCAATCGTCCGTCAGGACTGACCACACTGGCCACCTGAGCATTCATGCCCATCGATACCAGCATCATGGATAGAAACAATACTCTCTTCTTCATATATTTATTGGTTTTGATTTTCTTCTAGGGGCTCTTCGGCATTGGCTACGGGCTGATCCTCCAATCGGTCACGCCAAGCTTCCAGTCCCTTCATGGTAATGTCTATCGCCTCCTCCATCGAGCATTCCAGGGTACCGCCAGCCGCATTCTTGTGACCACCACCATTGAAGAATTCTGCACAGAACTCGTTGCAGGGGAAATCATCCACAGAACGGGTTGAGACACGAATGAGGGGTTTCTCTGTGTCTTCACGCAGGGCAATACTCAACTTGTGCTTCTTAATTTGCAAGGGCATATTGACAAGCCCCTCCATATCCCCTTTCAAATAGTGGAACTGCGTCAGTTCCTCCTTCTTGATGGCGAAGAGCGAGGCATGCAAATCGGGGAACACCTGCAACTTCTCATACAACACATACCCTATCAGTTTCAGACGATCCACTGAATAGTTGTTCTGAATGTTGCGGTTGATTCTGTCCTTGTCAATGCCCTTCCTCAGCAATTCGCTCACAATAATGAAGAGGTCGGGGTCGTTGCTGTTGAAAGAGAAGAAACCCGTGTCGGTCGCAATGCCTGCATAGAGGTCTTCTGCACCAGCGAACGTGATGTTCTTCGTCTCGTCCATCGCATCGAAGAGGCGAAAAAGCAGTTCGCTCGTACTGCTCAGTTCAGGATGGGAAATAATATGTCCGAACTGCTTGCGGTCGGGGTCAAGATGGTGATCAATCAGCAACCGTTTGCAACGCATCCTGCCCACAGCAACACCCAGTTCGTCAATGCGACGCATATCATTGAAATCCAGACAGCAGATAAGATCCGCCATCTTCAACGCCGTGTAGGAAGCTGTCTTCTGACGGTCGAAGCGCACAATCTTATCCGCATCCTTCATCCAATGCAGAAAATCAGGGAAATAATTCGGCACAATCACCGTCACCTGCTTGCCCTTGCGTTTCAAATACTCGTACAGACCTAACGAAGAGCCAATCGCATCGCCATCAGGCGAAGTGTGGCACACAATCACCACATTCCTGCACTCCCCAAAATCTTTCTTCGCAATCGCCACCTCTTGCGGCGTTATCACTCTTTTCAACATGCTTCTTTGTTCAAAATCCTTTGAAAACTTATTTCGGATAGCCAACAGGGTTATTGATTAGTGGAATCTGGTTAGCGTTCAGTCCCAACAACGTGCTGATGGCTTTGCTGTCCATCGTGGCACGAGGAACCGTACAAAGACCTGCTGCCGAGCAGAAAAGATTGATGTTCTCACAAACAATGCCTGTATCGACTGCGGCCATCGCCTGTGCCTGCTGGTTATTACTTCCGAATTTGTCCAAATCTGCCACCATCACAAGCACCACTGGAGCCTCTTTGGCAAATGCCTGACCAGAAGCCACAATGTCACGATGGTCGCCATCAGCCACCTGGGTGAGCGTGTTGGCCTTCGGGTCATAGAGCGAAACGTTCTTGGCCGTGAACACGTAGAGACGAATTTCCTGACGGTTCATAGCTGTGGGAGCCGTAAGGTGTCCATCCTCTCGGTTCTGTCCCTGAGCTGCCCACAAGAGGTCGCTCAAGTCTTGGTCAGAAAGAGCCTTTGCACTATACTCACGTACTGACTTTCGTTGTTGGTAAGCTGCCATCACAGAAAGAGTCTGACGCTGCATGTTAGGTTTTGGAAGATTGGTTGTCTGGGCGAAACATGCGATGCCCACTAACAGCATGATTGCTACAAGAGATAGTTTCTTCATGTGTTTGTTTTTTTACTGAAATTTATAAAAGATATGTGTAAAATCCGCTACAAATGTAGGGCTTCTTTCTGAAACTGACAAATGATTCCCTTAAAAACACACTGAATTATCTGTTTTTTCGTGCCGTTGACTTTGTCGAAGGTTCTCACGTTCGGAAAAATTCAAATATATTTGGCTATTCTCTTTCTTAATCGTACCTTTGCAGTGACGAAAGAAGAAACCACAATGACGAAACGCTTATACATCATCTTATATATCGGGGTGCTGATGACTGTGCTCTCGCTTGTTGCGTGCAACGGATGTGGGAGCAAGCAAGGGGAGGAACTGCCAAAGATGGAGTCAGTGATTCTTTCGAGCATTAAACAGAAAGCGGACTTGGTGACGACGGAAGTAAGGGTCAGGAAGTTGGCCATCTACGATTCGAGCAAGCACGAGAAATTTGAACTGAAAGACCCAAGAACGTGGAAATATGGGGAACGGAAGTGTATCGTTCCTGTGGATGTGACCATCAAGTACGGGTATGACCTGCGCGACCTGACCATCGATGACGTGAAACTTACGGATGACAGTACGGCTGTGGTGATTTTGTTGCCTGCACCCAAAATCATCGATTCGGGCTATGAGGCTAAGGTGGAAGAGAAATCGGTGGTGAGGATGTCGTCAGGATTGAGAGATCAAATCAGCCACGAGGAGGTGGACGAATTGATGGTGAAGGCCTATAAGGCTGTGTTGGAGCAGGACTTCACGGAGATGGTGAACAAAGACATTGAGAACAACGCGAAAGTGGTGTTTGAAGGCATCATCAGAGGGCTGGGAATGAAGAACGTGGATGTCATCGTGATGAGAAAGGAGGAATGGAAATGAGGAAATATAGAGGAACGATTGGTGTGGTGTGTGTGGCAACGTTGAGCATTATAGCGACGTTTATCACAAAACGATGCGTGGAACACAGGGACGAAACGCTTCCGATGGAGGAGACAATGGCAAGCATCGAGGAAGTGCGGTTGAGAGGCGAAATCTATGTGTGTAGCGCCATGATAGAGGATTACACCATGCAGCGGGCAACAGAAGAGAATTTCTTCTGGACAAACGATGAGCATTCTTGTGTGCAGACAATGACGCAGAAGTGCAGTTACAAAATAGACCTCGATAAGGTTGAATATCTGCCCAGCGATTCTAACAAGATTGTCTTGGTAAAGTTGCCGCCAGTAGAGTATGTGGCATCCACCCAGAGCAGTTCGTTCATGTCGGACGACAGCAATTATTGGGCTGAGCACCTGCCCAACACAAATGCGATGAAACGAAAGGTGGAGGAACAAATCAAGCGTCGATTCGACACGCCGAGCAACAGGAGGAAAGCGGAACGGTATGCTGAGGATGCAATCAGTGAGGTGATGAGGAAGCTGGGATATGAGACAGAATTTGTCAGGAATTTGGAGAAACGGAAAGAGTGAGGCGTCCTTGATGGGTGTCTTTTTCGTTCATACGACGATGCAGTTGAGCGACAAACTCATGATTTTTCAAGCCCCAACCTGGTACGGCAAGGAGACTTGACGGGGACTGGGACACAAAGCGTTCGAGGATGATGTCAGGACGGAGCCGTTCGATGAAGTCAATCACAAGGTCAATGTATTCCTCTGGTGTGAAGAGGTGGAAGTCCGAGGGATTCGCAAGAAACTCTTCTGCCATACGTGTGCCTTTGATGAGTTGCAACTGATGGAGTTTAAGCAAAGTGATGGGCAGGGAAGATAGTATTTCCGCCTCATGAAGCAAGGCGTTCCTGTCCTCGTTGGGCAAGCCAAGAATGAGGTGGGCACCAACACGGATTCCACGTGAAGCGGTTCGCATGATGGCATCAACGGTTTGGGCATGCGTGTGACCTCTGTTGATTCGACGGAGCGTCGCATCATCAACGGATTCGATTCCGTATTCGATAACCAGAAACGTGCGACTATTCAATTCTTCTAGATAATCGAGCAGGGCATCAGGCATGCAGTCAGGACGGGTACCGATGACAATGCCGATGACATCAGGAACGGCAAGGGCTTCTTCATACTTCGCCCGCAACATCTCAACAGAACCATACGTATTCGTGTAGGCCTGAAAGTAAGCCAGATACTTCATATCAGGATATTTGCGGGCAAAGAAACGCTTGCCCTCTTCCAGTTGCTGGGTGATGGGTTTGGTGGTGATGCAATAGTCAGGATTGAAGGTCTGGTTGTTGCAATAGGTGCATCCGCCCGTACCAATGCTTCCATCGCGATTGGGACAAGTGAAGCCTGCATTGAGGGAGATTTTCTGTGCCTTCACCCCCAACTGATTTTTGAGCCACAATCCATATTCGTTGTATCGTTGCACCATACAAAAACGCTTTCTTGAGGACAAAGTTAGGGAAATCTCGCAAAATCATCAAAAAAATCAAGAAAAAGCATTGCCATTTTGACAAAAAGCCGTACCTTTGCAAGCCGATTTATATCGAGAGGTGGCGAAAGCTGCCTCATTCTCTGTGTGGATAGTATCTCTCACATAGGTGGGAATGCGGTCCGTGAAACGCAGAAAACCCAAAGGGAAACCGATGGGCACAGTACGTCAGTCGCACGGAAACGTCGAGCTGGCAGCGAACACATTATTAATTTTTAAAACCAAAAGGTTAAATGCAATCAAACAGTTTCAAGACAAGCTACATCACCCCTGAAGCAGCAGAAAAGAAGTGGGTGGTAGTGGATGCCGCAGGACAGACTCTTGGTCGTTTCGCATCCAAAGTAGCACAGGTACTTCGCGGTAAGTACAAACCCGTCTTCACACCCAACATGGACTGTGGCGACAATGT
>Ga0265300_10000184_pt1 | contig 67466 bp, 57 predicted proteins | sample AusTroGonzalo_MG_FD_193482 | JGI IMG/M metagenome (GOLD analysis project Ga0265300, IMG submission 193482) | Bovine rumen microbial communities from tropical cattle in Woodstock, Queensland, Australia - Gonzalo_03 | ecosystem: Host-associated > Mammals > Digestive system > Stomach > Rumen ... | reverse complement strand
AAAATTTGGATATTTTGCTGTATATTTTTTAATGAGTTCAACAGAATTATCCTTTGAGCCATCATCAACAATGATAACTTCGTATTTTTTATACGTTTGTGCCAGAATTGAATCCAAAGTTTCCGGCAAATATTTTTCATAATTATAACTTGTCACTAATACGGAAATAAGCGGTCTTTTTCCAAAAAAGAAAGAGTAGCCGTGTTCTGCTTTAAAAAACTTCTCAAAATAAAGTGCAGATACTAAAATATAAGATACAAGTAATAAGGAAAAAGAAATGCTGTATTTAGTAATTTTAGACAACATAAAAAACTAATCCTTTGCTGTTATATCAATCAGTCTATCTAAGTTTTTAGTATCTTTATCATCATATCCCTTTGCCTCACTTTTGGGTGATATTTTTTTATCGGATTTCAATTCGGGTTTGATGAGCTGCTCAAACATTTTATTCATTTGTTCCTGATCAATTTTAGAGGGAAGCTCCTTCTCTTTATCTTCTTTAATTTTTTCTTTTTTCTCTGCTTTCTTATCTTCAGGTTTCTTTTCAACTTTATTCTTTTCAGCAACAGAATCTTTAACGGAAGATATTGTTTCTTCAATAAATTTATCGGGCAATAATTTTTCTATAAAGTCAGAAGTTGTTTGCGCAACAATATAAAATTTAGATTCTTTAAGCATTCCTTTTTTAATTTCTTCCGGAAGAACAATTTTAATAATTAAGAAACAAAATCCAAGAATAAGTAAAGCACGAAGCAATCCAAAAATAAGCCCGAAAAGTCTATCCATAAAACTCAGAGTACTCTTGCGAATTTTCGTAACAAGCTTATCCGTACTTATAATCCAAATTGCATAAAATACAGCCATAATAACCAAAAAGATAACTATTTGTGCCATAATCTTACTGGCAATATATTTAGTAACCCAAGGCAAAAGTAAAGGAGATAAATAAACTACCAAAAAGACGAAAATAGCCATACCTAAGATAGAAAGCACTTCCGTAACAAATCCACGGATAAAAGCAACTAACATAGAAATGGCAAATCCAATCAGAATGACAATATCAATATTGTTTAAGGGTTCCATAAAATATCTCCTTAACTAAACCTTGAAATCAAACGCTGAACATTACCTATTTCATGATAGGACATATTTGTAACAAGTTTGTTTTTCTTATCTTTACCAAAAGAATTTGGAATAATAGCATTTGTAAATCCCAGTTTTTGCGCTTCTTTAAGACGTAAATTAGGTTGGCTGACAGCACGAATTTCACCTGATAAACCTATTTCTCCAAAAACGACCATGTCTGCCGGCAAAGGTTTGTTTGTCATTGAAGAAATAACCGCCATAGCTACAGCTAAATCAGCAGCCGGTTCGGAAATTTTAAGTCCGCCGGCAATATTAAGATAAACATCGTGTGTGCTAAAATTCATACCGCAACGTGCTTCCAAAACAGCGAGAATCATTGCCAAACGATTAGAATCCCAACCAACAACAGCGCGCTTTGCGCCACCATAACCACTGTTACCTACAAGAGCTTGTATTTCTACCAATAAAGGTCTAGATCCCTCGATTCCCGCAAAAACGCAGGAGCCGGAAATACATCCCTGTCTTTCAGCTAAAAACAACGCAGATGGATTTTCAACTTCAATTAAGCCATTATCTTGCATCTCAAATACACCGATTTCATCTGTCGCACCATAGCGATTTTTCACGGCACGCAAAATGCGGAAATGATGTCCTCTATCTCCTTCAAAATAAAGCACCGTATCAACCATATGCTCTAAAACACGTGGACCTGCAATAGCACCTTGCTTTGTAACATGTCCAACTAAGAATAGAATAAAACCTTTCTTTTTAGCAACTTTAATGAGCTCATAAGCCGCCGCTCTCACCTGAGCAACACTTCCTGGTGTGGATTCCACTTCATCAAGATACATTGTTTGAATGGAATCAATAATAACCAAAGCTGGACTTTCTTTTTCAAGAGTAGCAACAATGTCTTTAACACTGGTAGTACTTGCCAAACGTACGGGTGCATCGGCCAATCCTAATCGTTTTGCACGGATTCTAACTTGGTCAATAGCCTCTTCTCCAGAAATATAAAAACAGCTATTTTCTTTTAATTTATCAGCCATACCAGCGCAAATCTGTAATAAAAGAGTAGATTTTCCAATACCGGGATCACCACCAACCAAAATAACAGAACCCGGAACTAATCCGCCTCCAGAAACACGATTAATTTCAGAAAGATTTGTAACCAATCTTTGATATGTTTGACTTTCACCATTAAGAGAAACAAAATCTATTTGATTTCCTTTCTTTTTAGAAGAAATATTAGAAAATTCACCTGTAGGCTTTTTTTCTTCGACAATTGTATTCCATTCACCACAGACATCACATTTTCCCTGCCATTTAGGATAAACAGCACCGCAAGATTGACAAACAAAATCAACTGTCGATTTCTTAGCCATTACTACCTCTCCACAGTAATAGGTCCTTTAGAAGAGCCTTTTATAAATTGACAAACATAAGGATCATCCGTTCTATCCAAATCCTTAACTGTACCATACCAAATAATTTTGCCTTGATAAAGCATAGCAATTTTATCGGCTATCTTTCTCGCCGATGTCATGTCATGGGTAATAGTAAGCGTTGTTGCCCCCAAATCTTTTGCCGATTCAATAATCAAATCATTGATAACATCTGCCATAATTGGATCAAGACCGGTTGTCGGTTCATCAAAAAAGATAATTTCAGGTTTTGTAATAACCGCTCTGGCCAAACCGACACGTTTTTGCATACCGCCGGAAAGTTCCGAGGGGTATAAATCAGCTATATCTGCACCTAAACCGACCTGTCTTAAAACTTTTATAGCCACAATTTTAGCTTCTTTTTTGCTAATACCTCTATTTTGAATCAAGTCAAAAGCAACATTTTCCCAAACTGTCAAACTATCAAAAAGGGCACCACCCTGAAAAAGCATCCCCATTTTACTGTGCATACGCTCAATAACGTCCTGTTTTTCGTTCACAACCTCAATATCATCAATCTGAATAGATCCTTCATCAGGAGTAAGAAGACCTTGTATACATTTAATCAAAACAGATTTACCTGTTCCCGAGCCGCCGATAACAACAAGCGATTCGCCTTTATAAAGGTCCAAATCCACACCGCAAAGGACTTGTTTTTTTCCAAAACTTTTATGAAGATTTCTAATTCTGATTTTAACTTCTTTTTCCATAAAATAAACTCCTATCTGGAAAAGAACATCTCTGTAATAAGATAGTTAAAGATTAAAATGAGGATAGATGAAGAAACAACAGCATTTGTTGTTGCATTTCCAACACCTTGTGCGCCACCTTTAGACTTATAACCATGATAGCACCCCATCATAGAAATAATAAATCCGAAAACGGCCGCTTTAACCAAACCGGAAACAATACCGATAACTTGTAAGTCATCAAAAGTAGCGGTAATATAATTCGCCGGGTTAAAGCCTAATTTATAAACACCAACCACATAACCACCAAAAATACCTATAATATCACCGATAAAAACCAAAACCGGCAAAACAATTAAACCGGCCCACAGTCTTGGAGCAACCAAATACTTAAACGGATTTGTAGAAAGTGTAACCAAAGCATCAATTTGTTCCGTAACTCTCATTGTACCGATTTCAGCTGCCATTGCCGCGCCAATTCTACCGGCCACCATAAGGGCTGATAAAACTGGAGCAAGCTCACGGGTAACAGAAATAAGAACAACGGAAGCAATAACGCTTTCAGCCTTAAATCCCGTAAAACCGGAATAAGTTTGCAGTGCAATAACCATACCGGCAAAAAGGGTAGTCAAACCAACGACCGGTAAAGAATAAAAACCGATATCCAACACTTGCTTAAAAAACAATTTGAAATAAAAAGGCGGCATAAAACAGTGATAGATAGATTTAACCACAAAAGCCGTCAAATCACCCAATGATGACAAAAATGCAACCAAAGGTTTGCCGAGCGCCCTTAAAAAATGTTCTATAAAATGCATCATGATATTTAGCCCTAATTTTTCTAACATACCCTATCAATAGCATATTTAATTTATTATGCCATTAATTTTTGCAACAATTTTACAAATTGTAGAACAATCAAAAGGATATAGCTTTAATTTTGTGACGGATACCCCCAAAAAATTAGCGGTTTCTTCTAACGGTAAGCGTTCAACATCTTTTCTGTCTTTAACAAGTTCCACACAAAGAGATATTTTTGCCTTTTTAAGTGCCTTTATCGGCATAATACCAACCCCGCGCACTTCCATTTTGCCAAAAATTTCTGCGGGTGCTCTACCAAAAAGTTGCCCATTTTTATTTTCCAGACAAACATAATCATCAGCTACAAGCTTTGCATGATGATTAACAATAAAACGCAATGCCAAATCAGATTTACCGCTTCCGGATTCACCCAACAATAAAATTCCTTTTCTTTTATAGCTGATAAGTGTCGCGTGAATACTAGTCACTCAAAACCTCCTCTAATTTCCGGAATTTATTTTCATCGGAGGCTTCTATTGTAAAAATACGCTCATTTCCCTTGGTTTCAATAGATATTTTCCATAACTTTTTGGGCAACAAAGGAGCTATTTTTTCTGGCCACTCAATGAGGGAAACCCCATTATAAAAAGCCTCTTCAATATCCAGCTCGTAAGCTTCATCCGGCTGTTTTAAGCGATACATATCATAATGGTATATTTCAAATTTTTCAGCGTCATAAGTTTGCAAAAGGGTAAACGTCGGACTGGGAATTTCTTTTGCCTGCGTTAAATATTGAATAAAATATCTGGAAAAAGTTGATTTTCCTGCACCAAGAGTTCCATACAGGGCAAAAACATCACCTTTTTCTGCAATAGAAGCAATTTTTTCAGCTAAAGACCGAGTATCGTCTTCAGAAAGACAAGAAATATGTTTCTGATACATTACCATTTGAACAAAGAACCCAAGAAACCGCCGCCGGAAGGTGAACTTGTTTTAATTGTAAAATCATTTCTATGGCGTTTAATATCTCGCCAATTTTCCGGTGTATAAAAAGTTCCCTGCCACAGGCCGGCAGATTCACTCTGAGCTTTAACTTCATATGGTTTATAAATATTTGTTTCTTTTGTGTTGGCAAGTCCCCAACCGGCCGCCACCAAAGCCGCTCCGATATCATATTTGCCCCATATACAGGTGGCTAAATCTTGTCCGTTCGGCTCAATTTTCAATAAATAGCAATCAACTGGGTTTTGGTCTATCCAGTTTCTAATCCAAGAAACCGCCACTTCACCGCAGTTATAAGAATTACCGTTGCTGTCGGAACATAACTGGTCATTATCCGGTGCATCAACACCATACAAACGAACATACCTTCCGGCAATATAATAAACGTGTGCGTGTACCGCAGTAATACTTCCGCTGATTTTCGGATAAGCCGCCAAATTAATAGCACCTTTTTTCTTCTTTTTAGAAATTTTTTTAATATGGAATTGATTTTCGTGTGTTTTTTCCTCAACTCTTTGCTCTTGAGATTCGGCATAATCGCCTTGCTCGTCTAATGCGGAATCATTTCTGTTAATAAAGAGCATATATGCCAAACAAATCGCTACAAAAGTAATCCAAAAGTTATAAGATGGTAAGGTTTCTTTAATGGCGATATGCCCAAGCGTCAGTCCGCCGACTAATGCACCAAAACCCAAGACAGATAAAAACAATTGAGAAGACCCGACAGTAACAAGTCCCAAAATAATGAAAATCAGCGCAGACAAACCGCAAAGTACTTTTTTAACCCAAAACATGTATCTTTAATCTCTCCTGCAATTATCTCAAAATATCATTTATTTATAGAGATTTGGCAAAGTTTCGACATCACTTACCTTTTTCTCTTTCATTCTATCAACCTTTTTTAAAATTTCAATAAATTTAACATTATCAAAAAATTCTGCACTGTCGGAATACAAAAATCTATTAAAATCAGACAGACATTTGGCAAAATCGCTATTATTTGCAGCTTGAGCTATATCATTAAAATTGTTGATGTTTGCCGGATAATATTTGTCCTTTGCCCAAATAATAAGATTATCTTTTGCTTTCTTATAATCATGTCTGCGAATAGCTTTAATAACATCCTTTTTGTAGTTTTGTTTTTTATGACGCATAATAACAAAAAGCAAAACAAATAAAAGTAGAACAATCCCGCCACCAATAGCTGCATAAAAGATTGCTGTAGTATTTAACATACTTTTCAAATCAACTTCTTTATCATTTTCAGGTAAAATATCTTCAGTTTCTTCGCTGGTTTTATTCGTAGAAGTTGTTTCTTTTTTACCAATATTGGTACTTTCTTCATTTTTACTTTCAGCAATTGCCGGGTTTGGCAAAACAAAAATAGTTTCCTCTGGAATAACAGCCGTTTCAACCGTATTTTTTTCCACATTAAACCAATCAATTTTCATTTCAGGAATAGTCAATTCACCGGAAGTTGTTGGAATATAAACATTCTTAAATTGCGCAGCAGTCACAATAAGTCCATTTTCAACCTTTTCAGAAGCAACCGGTTTTTCCGGATATTGCTTTAAACCTTCTGTTGGAGCAAAATTTATGTGTGGAAGCATACTTTCGGTCATGCCTTCAGCAGTCAAGGTAAAGTTGCGAGTTACAGCTTCACCAACTTTAAAACCGTCTTTAATTGACCAATTTGAAGAGAGTTGCAGATTACTGAGTGGTAGCCAGTGCGGAGCGGAATAATTTTCGGGAATTGGTTTAACATTAACAATTTGATTTTTTGTTTTCATTCTAATCGGTACTCTTTGTCCGAAAAGATTAGGCAAATCAACACCGAATATATTTAAGTCATTGCCAAAACTTGGAAATTTAAAACCGGCATCTTTTACATAGTATCCGTCAAAAAATAGTTGAGGTAAAGGAAGTTGGCCGCTTTTTTGCGGAAAAATGGCAAAAGCGTATGTTTCAACATTCATTTTTTTGCGATTAATAACTTCTTGGCGAACAATAGGCTGATCTATGAGCGGCAGAACAATCCAATCTTTTTTGGATTCTTCATCAATACTTATACTTCCGTCTTGCAATCCGATACTATCATAAATGGTAATCAATAAAGTCGCCTGTTGTTGTAAATAGGGCTCGGTAACGTCTAAAGTCTGTTCCATTTGAAAATACGGAGAATTAGTGTTCTCTTTATAATCCGGCGCAACAGCAACATTTGTTATTTCTCTAACTTCTACTTCTTCACTGTTAGAAATGATTCGTCCGATTCTCAAAGGAGGAATGGTTATTTTACCAAGCTTAAGCGGTTGCAAACCAAGTGTCCATTTTTTAGATTGGCTCATTTGCCCATTAACAAACCTAATTTGTGAAGAAGAAGCATTTGAAACGATTCTAAAATTATCATTCAAGGGAGAAACATCCGGTTTTTGATTATCGTTACCGGTATATTCTATAGTCAAAAAGAGAGTATCTGCTTCCGTTAAAACGTTTTTATCAACGCTGATATTAAGTTCTGCTGCATAAGTATTAATAGCTGCAAAACAAAGCATTAAAACACAAAAAAACTTTTTTATTTTACTCATGATATCTATCTTTCATATATTCTTTTCTTATAAACTCTCTCAATAATCCCCCCGGATCTTCCGGAATTTCTCTGTAACGACGTTGCATGGCCAGAGCTTCTTCATCATATTTAGTATTCTCGTCACCCTTTTTCATATTCATTACCTGACTTTCAACTTCTTCTTCCTGCATTTCCGTTGCATTATTATCTTGCCCTTCTTTATTTTTACTCTTTTGCTCATCCCCTGAATCTTTGTTTGCCTCAGAAGGAGTATTACCTTTCTCAGTTTGTGCATCTTTATTATTTACATCTTCATCAGAGGTGGCAGAACTATTGTCATCCCCTTTATTTTGCTCGGAATTATTATTTTGGTCATTTTTCTTATTGCTTTGATCGGATTTGTTCTGATCTTGTTGCTGCGAAGAATCGTTATTTTGAGAATTTTGTTCGTTATTCTCATCAGATTCTTTTTGAAAATTCTGCTCTTGCTCATTATTATCACTGTTTTGTTGATTCTGATTTTGTTCATTGTTTTGATTACTATCAGCGTTAGAATTGTTATTTTGTTGTTCATTTTGAGAATTTTGTTCATTGTTGTTTTGATCATTTTTATCAGAATTATCCGATTGAGAATTCTCATTATTATCTTTATTCTCATTATCATTATTTTGGTTTTGATTTTGATTATTATCATTTTGCTGCTGATTCTGGTCATGGTTCTGTTTGTTATCTTTGTTTTTATCATTATTTTGTTGTTGCTGGTTCTGTTGCTCACCGCAATTTAAAACTTCGGGTTCTGTTTTAGATTTTTCAAAAAGTTCTTCTAAGACCTTTTTGTTATATTTGGCATCAACATTATCGGGGTTAACTTTAAGAGCCTCATTAAAAGCTTTAAGTGCTTTTTCGTATTCACACATTTTAGCCAAAACAACACCACTGTTATAAAAAGCCACATCACTGTCAGATTGAGAAAATTCTTTCAAAGCCTCTTCATTTTTATCTTGCTTATAGAGGGAAAGACCTTTCCATAAATGATCATTAAATTTCTCAAAAGCCCTTTCATATTGCGCTTTCTTAAATAATTTAAGCCCCTCTTGATTATCATTTAAGAAAAAGCTGGCTTCCGCATCAAAAACAGCCCCGCAACATAAAACTAAAATCAACAATCCGCGACGGAAAAATGGTAGTAAACACAATAAAGCCACAAAAACCAAATAATAACCATAATCCAAAAAGACAGAACGCAAATTTTGGCTTAATGCAACTTTATCCTGGTTTGTTTTTAAAATATTTTGAACAATTTTTTGTGGAGTAGGCTCTCTAACACTAATATAAATACCATTCCCCTTTTTTGCTAAATCTCTCATTGTCTCATTTTCAGAAAAAGACGTGTCAACGATATTAATGGTATAACCGTGCTTTACCGCCTCCTTTATTTTTTCAAATGTCAAATCAAGTTGCTGTCCGGGATCAGAAGCGAAAATAATGATATTTCCGTTGGTATACCCTGCTGCAGCAAATCTTTGAATAGCCAAACCAATAGCCCGATCAAGTCTGTTTCCTTGGTCAGGCACAATATTGGGAACAATTTGTGGCATAAGATTTTTAATAATTTTAGCATCATCGGAAAGAGGAGTAATAAGGTAGGGTTCTTGAGAATATACTTCCAGGCCAAAAGGTCCTTCCGTTAGTAAGTCGGCAATATCAGAAACCATAAACTTTGCTCTTTCCAATCGAGAAGGAGAAATATCTGTCAGTTGCATATCTCGTGACAAACTGAGGATAAACATCGTTGGATTCTCAATCACAAAAGTAGGAACTTCCATTTTTTTCCAAGAAGGACCCGCCGCTCCGATAACAGCGGCAATAATGCCTGTGTAAATATATTTTTTAATAGAAATTCTTTTTTTATTACCATCTGTAACTAACAAAAAATTGAGCAAATTTTTATCGCATATATTTTCCCACGAAGATACATAGTTGCGAATACCTATATTTTTCAAATAAAAACCAAGAGGTAACAGTAAGAATAACAAGCACCAAGGTCTTAAGAAATGAAAATTTTGCAAAAATTCCATCATTGAAAGAATCTCCTTGGTAAAAGTAATAACAAAGCCAAACAAATCAAGGCTATTAATAAAGGAATGTAAAATAACTCTTTAATATCTTGTATAACACCGCCATCTTCATTCTGTGGTTCCAGTTCGTTAATCCGTTGATAAATATCGGCTAAAGAGTTTAAATCTTTAGCTCTAAAATAATTACCACGCGTTTTCTCTGCTAGTTCTTTCAAGCTCGTCTCATCAAGTTCATTTCCTCTTAAAGTAAACAAAGAGCTGATAAAACTCGCATCACCACCCACACCGATGGTATATATTTTGATTCCTTCTTTTTCAGCCAAATCGATTGCCTGCGCCATACTTAACGATCCATCATTATTTTCACCGTCCGTTAATAAAATAATCACTTTATTATCTTTATTTTCTTCGTCTTTAAGGTTCTTAAGAGCAATACCTAACGCATCCCCGATAGAAGTAGAATTACCGGCCATGCCCGGATCAGAGTTTAATAAAATTTCCTTAACAGCTTGCTTGTCAAAGGTAAGAGGTGATTGTAAATAAGCACGTGTTCCAAACAAAACCAATCCAACTCTATCCTCGGTTCTTTTCTCAATAAAAGCACTCACAACTGCTTTAACAGCAGTCATCCTATCAATCTGTCTTGTTCTTGTCGAAAAATCCGGTTGTGTCATAGAGGTAGAAATATCTACCACCAGCATAATATCTCTGTTTTCTGCTTTAATATGATACGGCTCACCGGCATATTGCGGACGTGCAGCTGCAATTACTAAAAGAGCCCAAAGTAAGAACATATAAATAAATTTAAGTGAAAATAACACCTTTGAACTAACAAAAGCAATCGCTGTATGTTCGGCCTTAAATTTAATATTTTTCAAATCCTCAATAAAAGGAGTCTTAAGCGGATCACCATGTAAACCTTGTACCTTAGGCAACAACCAAAAAATAAACAGTGGTAAGATTAAGAGCAAAAACATATCCGGATATAAAAAACGTATCATAGATTAGCTCCTATCCAATATTGGCAAAAGCTTTTAAGTTCCATTGCACATTCTTTATCATAAGTTTTGTCTTCCACATTCATAAAAGGGGCAAACATTAGCAACTTTGCCACATCACCATCGATTTTATGAGTAGTATGTTCATTTAAAAAGTCAATCCATTCTTGCCCGTACAAAACGCTGGCATTCTTATATTTCACATTACAAATCCGCCGCAATAATTCAGACATTTGTACGGCCGCTACAATAGTTTTACTTTCATCAATTTTTTTAAGTTTATTCAAGGCATAATGTTTTTTGCTTGTTTTGATACTCCAACGGATAATCCTAAAAAGGATAATAGAGCCTAAAGCGGCCGCCAAAATAACCCACCAACCATACGCCAAAGGAAAGAGAGAAACTCCGTCAGGAATATAAATATCGCGTATTTCCGGTAGATTTTGCATAAACATCCTTTCTTATAAAACAAAACCTAATCATAAATCTATGTCAAAAAGTTTGAAATATCAAGAGCGCTCCTCAAGATATTGCTTAATTAGCGGCACAAAGGTCTTCATCGCCTTAAGATAAACACCCTTCTTAAAATCGATAATATTTTGCACCGCAAAATCAAAACTTTTCCACGCATATTGCTTAAATTCAGGTTGTGCCGTGTTCACGTTGATTTCTTTTTCATCGCCACAAAAATAAAATAAAGAAAAATAAATATCCTGTCCGACGGTATCAATGCCGCGTTTTTTGAATTTCTCTTTAATATCAAAAGGAAATTCATAACGCGTCGATTCCTTATCCGTACAAATAAGTTTAACGGAAGTAACACTTGTTTCCTCAAAGAGTTCTCGCAAAGCGGCCACTGCCGGAGATTCTCCTTTTTCAATACCGCCTTGAGGAAATTGCCATGCATCGTCGTTGGTTTCAATTCTGTTACCCAAAAGAACTAAACCTTTATCATTAAAAACAATAGCGCCGGCGCAAGGTCTGAATTTTTCCATGACAAAAAACCTTATTTATCAACCTTTGAATACAAAGCCAAAGCCTTAACCAAATCCAAAGCTCTCGTAAGCTGATAATCAGCTAAATCTTCCTTGGTTTTTTTGCTTTTCTTCTTTGCTGAATTTGCTTCTTCGCTATCATTTTTAAGTGCATTATTCAAATCAGCTTCACTAATATTCAAAGCGTAAGATTCAAGCTCTTTAACCTCCGCCGGTTTAACTTCAATATCCGGATCAATACCTTTCGCCTGAATAGAACGACCGGAAGGAGTATAATACCTGGCAGTTGTAATACGCATTGCACCATAATCTCTCAAAGGAATAACGGTTTGTACCGAGCCTTTACCAAAAGACTTTTCTCCTAAAATAATTGCACGATGGTGGTCTTGGAGCGCACCGGAAAGAATTTCTGAAGCCGAAGCAGAGCCTTCATTGATAATTACAACAATAGGCAATCCTTTGGCAATATCACCTTCGTTTGCCATAAATTTAACCGTATCAGCCTCGTTACGAGAACGAGTAGAAACAATCTCACCCTTTTCCAAGAATAAGTCAGATACCGCAACAGCTTGGTCAAGCAAACCACCAGGATTATTTCTAACATCAATAACAATACCTAAAAAGTCGTTTTTAAGGTCTTTTTTTGCTTTACTGATTGCATCGGTAATATTTTTATCAATATCTTCGGTGAACGAAGAAATACGAATATAGCAAATAGAATCTTCTTTTATTTCACTTTTGACGGACTGAATTTTAATTTCTTGGCGTGTAATTGTAAATTCCAAAGGCTTAGAATTTGCACGTCTGACAGAAAGTTTAACTTTCGTGCCGATTTTTCCTCTTAACTTGCTGACAGCTTCGTTTAATGACATACCAACAACGGTTTCCTCGTCAATATTAGTAATATAGTCACCGGCCTTTATACCAGCCTTAGCTGCCGGAGTGTCATCAATCGGAGATACGACTTTTACCAAACCATTTTCCATTGTAACTTCGATTCCCAAACCACCAAACTTACCTTTTGTCTGTTCGCTCATATAGTTATAACTTTCTGCATCAAGATAACCTGAGTGCGGGTCCAAAGAAGACAACATACCATTAATTGCCGATTCGATAAGCTTTTTATCTGATACTTCTTCCACATAAGACATTTTAGCACGTTCCATAACTTCGCCAAAAAGATTTAAGAGTTCATAAGTATCAACATTTTCCTCGGTTTTCTTTGCTGCCTGAACATCAGAGATACTAAAAATCAATCCTGCAAACAAAGAAATTAACAATAACTTATTTTTACACATATCCATTCCTATCAAATAAAATTAACCGGCAATCCATGGTGAAGGATTAATCGGATGTCTGTTTTTCCTTATTTCAACATAGAGTTTTGCTTGATTATTATTGGGCATTGTTCCCACCGGTTCTCCGGTAAGAATCATTTGCCCGACATCACAATCAATATGTTCCAGTCCTGCAAGCAAAGACAGATATCCATCACCATGTTCTACAATAATAATATTACCATATCCTTTAAATGGACCAGAAAAAATAACTGTTCCATCAAAAAGAGCGGTAACTTGTGCATTCGGGCGAGTTTTATAAACAATACCTTTAGATGTCACACCTTTAGAAATAAATTGTCCATAGTCGGTAACCTTAGCACCGCTGACCGGACGATTCAAAGACCCTTTTGCTTGGGCAAAACGACCACCTTTAACTTGCTTTTTTATAGTGTCATGAGTCTTTTGATCAACAACATGAGGTGCAACAGAATTTTGCATTTCTTGTTGTCTCTTCATTAAAGCGATTCTTTCCTCTTCTTCGCGTTTTTTTCTGGCAATTTCTTTTTGTCTTTCAAGTTCTTCCAAAAGTTCTCTTAAGTTATTTGCCTTAGAAGCCAAAGATTCGGCAATTTTTTGTGTCTTCGCTCCCTTAACTTCCACCTCATGACGCAAAGTTGTTTTCTTCTTCATCAGTTGGCGCATTTCTGCCTGCTGTCTTTCTAGCAAAGCCTTTTGTTTTTTCGTTTCGCCAACAGTTGATTCAATTTTGCGCTTCTGTTCATAAACACTATCCAAATCAACTTTCAGTTTTTCAGATTTTTCATTCAAAAAAGGCACTGTTTCTCTCAACAAGATAGCGCTTCTTATAATATCAATCGGAGAAATCGGTTGTAAAATAACAGATTCGGACGGGTTTAGAGACATATTCTGCAAAGCGGCAACCGTCTGCATCAAAGAGAGATTTTCCTTTGCAAATTGTTCTTCTTTAATGACCAAGTTTTTCTTCAATTCAACGAGTTTATTTTCCAAATCAGATAAACTTTTTTCGTTTGCTTGAATTTTTTGCGCCAAGGTAATGACTGTTTTATCAATTTTAGAAAGTTCCAAATTAAGTTGAATAGCTTTAGCTTGAAATTGCTTAGATTCTAAAGCTTTTCTTCTGGCCTCCTCTTCAATTTTTTTTACATCTTTTTCGGATATATCTTTGGCATAACTCAAATTGCCATAAGAACAATTAAGCCCCAAAACCAACAAAGTTATGCCAAAAAGAACAATCCTTTTCATAAAACCTCTTATTTAATAATCAAAGAATTTCCGGTCATTTCCTGAGGCTTTTCGATATTCATCAAATCTAGGAGGGTTGGTGCAATATCTGCTAGTCTGCCATCTTTCAAAGATTTAACATCTGCTTTTGCATTATAAAGAACAGCTTGAACTTTTCCGACAGTGTGAGCCGTATAAGGTTCCCCGGTTTTTTCATCAATCATTTTTTCCACATTACCATGGTCCGCCGTCACCAACAGGACGCCATCTACACTCTTAATGGCTCTCATAACATTACCAAGGCAATCATCTACACTTGCAACCGCTTTAAGAGCCGCATCCATAATACCGGTATGGCCAACCATATCACCATTTGCAAAGTTACAAATAATGACATCATACTTTTGCTTTTCAATAGCTTCGGTCAAAGCCGCAGTAACTTCATAAACACTCATTTCCGGTTTAAGATCATAGGTTGCAACTTTCGGGCTGTTAATAAGGATTCTATCTTCACCCTTAAATTCTTTTTCCTCACCACCGTTAAAGAAGAAAGTAACGTGCGCATATTTCTCTGTTTCAGCGATTCGAAGTTGAGTTAAACCATGATTTGCAACAACTTCACCAAAAATATTCTTCAAAGCTTCGGGTGCAAAAATTGTCTTCATAAAGCGATTATGGTCAACAGAATATTCAACCATACCAACCAATTCGGCAAATTTAACAATTTTCTTTCTTTCAAAGCCTGTAAATTCCTTGTCACCCAAGGCATAAAGAATTTCGCGAGCTCTGTCTGCTCTAAAGTTAATCATCAAAACAACATCACCGTCTTTTGCACCCTGGTAATCGCCCACAACTACCGGAATAACAAACTCATCTGTTACGCCATCTGCATAAGAAGCCGTAATTGCCTCATCTGCTGTTGCAAAACGCTTTCCGTCAGCCAAAACAATGTTATTATAAGCTTTTTCAACTCTATCCCAACGCTTATCTCTGTCCATAGCATAAAAACGTCCGGAAATTGTTGCAATCTTAACACCGTTAAGATCTTTGATATTATTTTCAAAGTCAGCCAAGAAACCTTTTGCAGATTGCGGTGGCGTATCTCTACCATCCAAGAAAGCATGAACATCAACTTTGATTCCATTCTTTTCAAGGATTTGGCACATTGCCTCGATATGTGTTTGATGAGAATGCACACCACCCGGCGACATAAGCCCCATCAAATGACAAGTACCCTTTGTTTCTTTTAGTTTATTAATCATCTCTACCAAAGTCGGATTCTTTTCCAAAGTACCTTCTTTAATAGCCAAATCAATTTTTGGTAAATCCTGCATAACCACACGACCGGCTCCAAGGTTTGTATGACCGACTTCCGAGTTACCCATTTGCCCGTCAGGAAGACCAACGTCATATCCGGATGTTTCTACAAAGCAATGCGGATAGTTATCCAAAAGATAATGCCAGTTAGGTGTATGTCCTTGCTCAATAGCATTATCGCTGGTTGTTTTTTCTCTATATCCCCAACCGTCCAAAATCAGTAACATAACAGGTTTTTGCATTTTTAATTACTCCATTTTTTATCAAACATTTCAAATTATAGACAAGCTTAAATCAGAAAGCATTATATTTATCCATATTTTTTTAGGTTATAAACAATATAAGTCTTGTTAAGACAAAAAGATAGCTTTATATTAGGTCATAATTTTGAATTTTTTAACGAGGCAAACATGAAAATATCGCCGATGGTTATAATGCTTACAACCCTGCCAACACTGGCATTTGCAGGCTCTTTAGAAACAGATTTTGATGCAAGTTTGGATAATTATTACGGTTATACGGATTATGCAAAACCATATAGCAAGCTTCACAAACAAAACAATTTAAATTCGTCATTAAATTTATTCGGTCGTGCCAGTTACGAGTTTAATGATGACTACAAAACTTCTTTAATCGGCTATTTTATGATAGATTCGGCCAAAGAAGTTGAAAATTATAATCAAGGCATTTGGGGTGAAGAGGTATACGCTTTAACAGAAACACCCTTTGGTGATATTTCCCTCGGACAAGACGCCAACGTTGCTTATAATTTTTCGGTTGGTGCACCCAATGCCGGCAAAATGCACATAAACAACACCGAGTTAGTTAATTTTATAAACAATCCGAACTGGTATAAAAAAGGCCACAAAGCTTCTTATAAAACCCTAAATTCCACCTATATCAACACCGACGGCGCCTCCTTAAAGGCCAACTATGTAACCCCGGAATTCGCCGGCATAAAACTTGGTGTAACCTATATACCAGAAACATACAGCCAATCCGGTTTAGTCGCCAAAAAAGCCGATTACAAAGATAAAAGCGCTTACGTTTTAGGTGCCTACGGTTCATGGGATATCTTAGGCTATGAACTGGAAACATCCTTAGGCTTTGCCGATTACCGCAAAAATGACAATGAATATTCGGCCGGTTTCAGCGTATATAAAAAAGGTTGGACTTTTGGGGCCTCTTACCACAAAACAGAGGTAAACAGCCACGATTACGCATTAGATAAAGCCAATTTATATGATGCTTATCGTGAGGGCAGGGCATATAACGTCGGTATAAGCTATGCCATCGGTCCGTTCACAACAGGTCTTGCCTATTTCGATTCTAAGTCCGAAAATACGGATAATCACGATGAAATCATAAGCTTTTCCAACAGTTGGCAATATAATAAGCACGTTACTTTTTCTTTCACCACCGCCCATTTATTGTCCGAAGGTGAAGATAATGACATAAAGAACAACTCAAAGGGTTACGCCTTTGTTTTAGGATTGGAGTTGAGCTTATGAGCAAAATAAATATTCTTTTCAAGGATGAAATTTTCGCCCAAGATTTAGAGCAACAAATAATTCAAAGCAAGATAGATGCAGAAGTCTGCCTTGGTGAGCCGGATAGTCAAACCACTTTGTTGCTAACCGATAAGGATAACACTCATTTATCGCAAATCATTCAGCATTATAAAGAACTGCCGATTGTCTTGTTTTCAGATAAAAAAGATGCCTCCGATTATGCCGATTTGGTTATTGAAAAGCCTTTTAAGTTAGCCACCTTTTTAACCGGATTAAAAGAAAACAAGTTACTTCCCAAAGTTCGTCGCAAAGAATGTTTGGTGTTTAAAGAATATAGCCTTTATCCGGTAAAAAAAGAGATTTTTTCTGCCACCACGCAAAAAACAACCAAGCTGACCGAAAAAGAAATTGATATTATAAAATATTTATACCAAGCAGCCCCAATCATTTCGAGCAAAGAAGACTTATTGGAAAAGGTTTGGGGATATAGTTCGGATGCCACCACGCATACCGTAGAAACGCACATATATCGCTTACGCCAAAAGGTAGAAAAAGACAGCAACACCCAATTGATTATCACCGAAAACAACGGTTATAGACTAAATATCTGAATTTTCAAAAAAAGCCCCGCATTTTGCAGGGCTTTTTTACTCTTACCTTGCCAACCCCAGCGGCGTAAAGGTAAAGCGAATATCCTTCCATTTATTATAATCCGCCGCACTCTGCTTTGCCAAAACCTTAAAGACATTATGGACATCTTGCGCAATATGAATAGCTCTTTCGGCACTATCGGCAAGCGCTTGGAAATATGTATCAGACCGATATCTTCTCATATCTTCAATGCTAACAGATTGAATAAGTCCTTCTTTAGTCAGCTTAACTTCAATAACAACCTCAATATTGCGGTCATCCTTACCGCCGGCAACGGTTTTCCAACTCTCTTGAATCTTTGTTTTCACAAAATCAATACCCGAAACGGAAATCTCACTAAAGTAAGAACCTTTGCTTGTTCCGCCCTCAACACCCAGGTTGTTGACTGGCTCATCATAACGTACTTGCGCCGGTGCATCTTGCTCGCCGATTTGTTTTTGCAGATCATCGGTTGCCTTAAACAGACTTTCTAACGGATTCGCTGACTTAACCGCTGATTTGTTCGAATTGTTATTATCAGAATGTGTACTGCTTGCCGGTTGTTTCTGCGGTTCAGGTTTTTTAACCGGTTTTACTTGAGGCTTTCTCTGCGGAATAGGGGCCGGCTTTTTCTTTTTTACCGGTTTTTTATCTTCTTTGCTCGGATCATCTTTTGATTCTTCCATCTTTGGGGTATCTTCAATCAAAGACGGCGACTTAATTTCCGGTGTTTCAGCAACCGGCTCCGGTTCTTTATTTTCAGATTTTGTTTCCGAACGCGGTGGCTGAGCTGCTGCTTGTTCAACATTAGGCTTATCTTTACGTGTTGCCGGTTTTCTTTCTTCTCCGCGCACAGCTAACTCCGGAAGATTCGTCATATCAGAAATCGTTACATCATCCAAATTAACCATAATCGGCGGCGTATCATCAAAGTCATGTTTACTGGCAAAATAGGGAATATCAAAGATACACAGCAACAGAATTGCTATGTGAAAAGCTACTGATTGATATAGATATTTATTTTTCATCAATAGTCTTTCTTTTTTGGTTTATTTCTTTCTGGCCTCTGTTTTCAAACCAACTTTACTAAAGCCGGCCTCTTTCAACATAGCCATCAAGCCGATAACACTTCCATAGGCAGAAGATGCATCTCCGGAAATAGTGATTGTGATATCATTATTTTCGCCTTTGATTGCCATAATTTTATCAATAATGGTATCCGGCTCAATTACGCTTTGCCCGATATAATATTGCCCATCTTTATCAACACTGATATTAATAGAAGTGTCTTTTCCGTTAAGAGTACCACCGCCAACTTTCGGTAAATCAAGAGGAATACCCGATGTCATCAAAGGCGCTGCTACCATAAATACGACTAACAGCACCATCATAACATCCATCAGGTTTGTCATGTTAATATTTGCATTACGCCGACTGCTTCTTCTTTGTACTCTTCCGTTTACAATCATCTTTTATTCTCCGGCCATATCCGCACGGATAGCGGTATCATCAATTTCACGAGACAATATGCTTGAAAATTCAGCCAAGAAGTTTTCAAGTTTTTTAGCATAGCGTTCAATATCGGATGTAATAATGTTATAAGCCACATAAGCAGGAATAGCCGCAATCAAACCAAAAGCGGTGGTAAACAAGGCTTCAGCAATACCCGGAGCAATAGAAGTTAAAGAATTGCTTTGTGTTTGTGCAATAGCGTTAAAGCAGGCAATAATACCCCAAACCGTACCAAACAAACCAACCAATGGAGCCACCGAACCGGTAGAAGCCAAAAAGCTCAAGCGATTATCCAATTCATCAAGATCTTTATCCATCGAAACCATCATCGCTTTTTCGATTCGTTGTTGAAGAGAAACGCCTCTCAAACCTCTGTCGGTTTTAGATTTCATAATATTTGTTCTGCGCCATTCTTTCATAGCCGCTACAAACATAGCCGACATCGGGTCTTGCGGATTCCCGATAGAATCATAAAGCTTATCCAACGAACCGCCGGACCAAAAGCGTTCTTCAAATAATTTAGAAAGTTTTTTCACTTGGCGCAGGGTATTAAATTTTTCAAAAATAATCGCCCAAGACCAAACAGATGCGGCAATTAAGCCAATCATAACGGCTTTGGTAATCAAGTCAGAAGACCAAACCATTGCCCACATAGAAAGCTGGTTAGCTGTTTCGGTTGCAACTTGTGTATCCATTTTTATTCCTCTTTTTTAGTCAATGCAAAATATCATCAGCCTAGCTTTATCATAAAAATGTAAAAAATCAACTAACCAAAATAAAAAAAAGGAGTTGTTTTTAGGATATATCCTAAAAAAACAGCTCCTTAATTAAAACTTCCGGCCATCCACATGACTAATTGATATCCTAGCAATATCAACAGGATTGCAATGACCAAAATCACTGTAAATCCTATCGCCATCAGTATGCCATAACCAACATACTTGTGCAGGCCGGTAAACCAGTATGTCAGTAGCAAACCAAAAAACAGAACTTGTCTGAATGTTATTGGCAAGCCCCACTCGTGGAAATATTCCAACATTGCGGGAAAAAACCAAAGTTCAGAAAATTCTAACTTCGTGTCCAACCATAAAAGTAGGTGGACTGTTGCCCAGGCGCATATAGCTGCCCAGACAAACGAGAAGATTCTTTCCTTCATAATTTACATATTTTTATTAGTTTGCTCAGAGCATATCATACTTTAGACAGATATGCAAGAAAAAATTTGTCTATTTTTTTATTGATGAAAGAAATATCTTCTTTGCTTACTATCCGGAGCGGTAATATTATCCGTCCATCTGATTCTTTCTGCACACTCCATCCCGTTTGCAGTAAAGATTCTGCATTTATTAACACTTATATCAGGCACACCTTTAATATTATAGCAGATATCTCCGCTTGTTCTAATAAATCTTTCCTGTGCTTTACCAGCCGGAACATCTCTAAAAACAAAGCTGAAACGACGCATTGGATAAATAAGATTAAGAGCAATTACCTTAATAGGTTTATTAAGAGTAGAATTAAGTGTCACGCTAAACTTACAAGCAGATCGCCCAATTGGGTCCTTATAAATGGAAAAAGATCCATTAGTAATACCTATTTGCAAATCTCCCTCTAAGGGAATAACCGGCTCCGTAGTCTCTTCCATCGGCTCGTCAGCGCCTTGTTGCTTCAAGAGGTCAACAGAGGCATCTAAAACATCATTAAAATTTTTAACTTTTGTGATATCACGCTCTATCTCTTCATGTTCACCAAAGAGCTCATTAAAAATTTCTTCTTCATCTTCCGAATCATCTAAAATAATGTTATTTTGTGTTGATCCTGCATCATCATCAAGAATCTGTGCATAAGCACCGTTAACAAAGCAAGCCCAACAAAGCAAAATTAAAGATATTTTAGATAACGAGCTCATAAAGAACCCCCCATTTTAATTAATGTTGGTCAATTTATCGCTTGAAGTACCCAAATTTTCTACAATTCTATCAATAAGCTCATCTACATCGGAAAGTTCTCCTTTTTCAGAAAGCATATTCTGTTGAGCGAGCTCTGTTGCAGAGATTTTCTTAAATTGACCAAAATATTCTGGATTAGAAGTATCAACGAATTGGAAAAGATCGGTACATTCTTTATTATCCAAATTATTATCTGTAGCATTATCAACACTGCGAACGATATTGCATGGAGAAATATTATAAGACGCGGTGCTGAGCATTAAGTAGCACTTATCAGTGTTAATATGTGAACGAACAGAAATTTGTTTATCAGAACCAAAAGCATTAATGGTAATAGAAGTTTGCAATGCTTCAGCTGCAGCATCTTCGCCAATAAAGTCTTTCTGCTTAGCAAATTCTTCTTCACCTATAAAAGATTCCATATAGCGGCTAAATTTAAATTTCTCATCAACGTTATCAGTCCATTCCAAATTAATGTTAAACGAACGGAAATTGATAGAAGTCCTGTTATAAAGCGTAACAGTAAAATCGCATCCTGTAACAATTCCGTCTTCGGAAATAGGTGCAATGTCATGGACCTTAAAGATAACAGCATCAGAACGCGTTGTAGCTTCATTGCCGTTCTGCTTATTGTTAACATTTTTTGCTTCCACAGCATTAGCTGCACTAATCAAAGCAGAGCAACTTAACAACAAAGCGGACAGAAATCTAATAGTTTTTTGCATCGTTTTTACCTCATAACTCTTCCAATGATGAGGTTATCATAAACAAAGATAGTTTAATTTTTATTAATTAAAGAAGAAATTATGCAGATTCTTCCATTCTTTTTTTAAGTCTGAGTAAATCCGTCCAAGTTTTTGCTTTTTGAGAGGAACTTCTCAAAAGATAAGATGGGTGATAAGTCGCCAAAACCTGAACATTCTTCTCATCAGAAATCTTATATTCCAACCATTTTCCTCTAACTCTTGATATAGAATCAGGACAATCGGTTATAGATTTCAAAGCAATTCCGCCTAAAATCAGCAAGAAATCAGGTTTAACGAGTTCAATTTGTTTTCTTAAAAAAGGCAAACAGACAGCAATCTCATCATCTGTCGGAGGCCTATTCCCGGGTGGTCGCCATGGCAAAACATTTGTAATAAAGCAAGCCGAACGCTCAATATTTATCGCTTGTAACATTTTATCCAATAACTTACCGCATCTGCCGACAAACGGTTTTCCTTGCCTATCTTCATCAGCACCGGGAGCCTCTCCGACAAGCATAACTTTGGCTGTTGGACAACCATCACCAAAAACCGTATTAGTAGCTGTTTTTCTCAAAACACACCCGTCAAATCGTGACAACACATCTTTTAATTCATCCAGTGTTTTTGCCTTCAAACAAGCTTCTTCGGCATTTTTCAGTGCATCTGAGACAGAGGCCATAGCTCCACCGACAAAATTAGAATTTTTCGTTGGTGTAACAGGTATATTTTGTGTTACAGGTTTAGCTGAGATTGCTTCAGACTCTTTAACTGCAGACAAACAAACTTCATCGGAGCAAGTTTCATCAACACCTGCCCATAAATACCAATCTAGCGTTTCTATTATATCAATTTGCTTATCCATGTTCATTTATTTACATATAAAATACTTTTTATTGCAATATAAAGCAATTATTTACACAAATATAATAAATTTAGTTTAAAGTTAAGCAAAAAATGATAAACTGCATTAAAAATAAGTAGGAATGTGAATATAAATGTTAAAGGCAAGTTATATAGTAGCATTATTGAGCGGAATAGGTATTTTTAACTCCTGTTCAAATAGTTTTATAAATTTACAGATACATAAAGACCAGTTTGTTGCAGAACAAAATGTTGATACCATATATGGTAATTATTTAGCAGGTCGTGTTGCACACATCCGCCAAGACTATGACAATGCCGCAAAATATTACATAAAAACCCTTGATAAAGGTCTGAATAATGAAGATGTTCTAGGCAAAACATACATTATTTTAGCACTCCAGGGCAATATAGAACAAGCATACAAATACGCAAATCAAGCCAAAGAAAAAGGTGATAAAAATAATTTTATAGACATCATCAATGCAGCATACTTCTTCAAAAACGGGGATTATAAAGCTGCCAGAGAAGCCATAAAACAGATAAAAGAAAAATCATACAAAAATTTAATAACTCCTTTGTTCATAGCCTGGAGTTATGTCGGAGAAAATAATTATAATAAAGCTGTAGAAGAAATAAAAAAGATAGCATCAACCGAAGAAATGAAAGCTGTTTATAATCTGCACAGAGGCCTAATTGCCGAATATTTTCGTAATACGGAAGAAGCTGAACTCTTTTATAACAATATGATAAATGATAATGCCGAAGATATTTCCTTTAGAGCATTACAAATCATCACAAATTTCTATGCCAGACAAGGTAAAAAAGAAAAAGCCGAAAAACTTCTTTCTAAATACTATGGTTCCAGTAATATGAAAGAAATGCTTTCAAGCTTGAGTGACATTGTAAAAAAGAGTAATGAAAAAACTCCCGCTTTGGTGAATACAGCGGAAATAGGTATAAGTGAAGTATTTTTAGAGGTTGCATTGCTGTTTAAGAGCATTCCTGTTGGATATGATTATGCTCAAATGTATATATCCATTTCGCAATACTTTAATCCGGACAATGATATTGCAAAAATTGCCATGGCCGATATATATGATGAACGCCAACTGTATCAAGAAGCCAATAAATATTACGATTCGATTAACTCAAAATCAGAGTTGTACTATCCCGCTCAAATTAAAAAATCGAATAACTTGCTTAATGAAAAAAAATATGATGAAGCAGTAAAAGTATTAAAGAAACTCCTAAAGAAAGACCCGCAAAACTTTCAGGTACTATTCAATTTAGGAGATGTTTTGAGGATAAGTGACAACCAACCAGAAGCCATAAAATACTATAATAAGGCCATAAAATCAATTTATTATGAAAGTGAAAAATATTGGCCGATATATTATGCTTTAGCTGTTTCATACGATAGAAACAATGAATGGTCTAAAGCAGAAGAAAGTTTAGAAAAAGCTCTAAAGTTAAGCAATCGTCATCCGCAAGTACTAAACTATCTGGGTTACAGTTGGCTTAAGAGTGGTAACAATACGGATAAGGCCGTTGAATTCATTTTAGAAGCTTATGAAAAAGAGCCCAATGATGGTGTAATCATGGATAGCCTAGGTTGGGTATATTTTAAAGTCGGAGACTACAAAAATGCTATTATATATTTAGAAAAAGCGTCAGAATTAAATCCTCAAAATGCTATAATCAGTGATCATCTTGGTGATGCTTATTGGTTAGGTGGTCGTCAAAATGAAGCCGTTTATTTATGGAAACATGCTCTCACGCAAAAAGAAGAGGTGGAAGAGTTAAATACGAAACACGTTAAGCATAAAATAAAAAACGGCCTAAAAAGGTCAACTCGATTGATTATCAAAGACGAGAAAATCAAAGAAACTTTGGAAAATTTAAATGATATGACAGAATAGCTTTATCTGCTTAACATTTAGATAAAAATACCGGTTCTGCGCTAATAGCAAAACCGGTTTTATTTTGACTAATTAAATCTATCTACCATCATTACCTTTTGAAATAGTAGGTGTTTGCGTAGTTTTAGATTTTTCTGCTTCTCGCTTGGCTATTCGTTCATCTATTCTCTTAGCCGTAGAATCTTCTACAGTAACACCTGCGCGAATTTCAGCTTCAGCAACCTTACGAGCAACTTTGAATTGAGTTCTGGTTGTTTCCCGGTCTTCTTTGCTAAGAGGTATAGGATATAATTCTGGATGGGCCTCAATATCAGCATTAAGTTTAGCAATTTCGTTCTTTGCAACAGGTAAAGTTTCATTAATCTTATTAGCAACGTTTGTTGCCTCTTCTTGCAACTTGGCGCAAACATTATCAGCTTTTTTAACCACAGCAGTTACTTTTTCAATAGCCTCTTTCCCTTTTTTAGAATCCGGCTTAAGTTCTTTAGATTTTCCCTTTTTTGTGCAAACAACGCTAGAGACATTTCCATCTTTATCATATTTAACGGTATATGATGGCTCGCCGTTAACACTGGCACTGCTGACTTTTCCGTCTTTATAAGCAACAGTTCCATCTCTGGAAACCATTTTTTCCGGTTTACCTTTCTCATCAAAAGTAACTTTAGGATTTATACCTGTATCAGACCTTGCTTTCCAATCAACAATAACAGTGCCTTCTTTTAATACGCCATTTTTATATTCCAAGTGTGTATCATTATAGAAAGCAGTCGTTGCTTTTGATCCTTCTGCATATATGGTGTTCTTTCCTGATTCATACTTGTAACTGGAAAAATTTCCCCAACTTTTAGTAGTAGATATATTTACTTTTTCTTGGTCGCTTATTTTTGTTTCATATTGCAAAACGGCATTATTATATCCTTTATGCAGAGAAGTTTTGCCATCTTCACTATAATAGGTAATATCGTTATCAGCACCGGATTTACCATTACCGTTTAATGAAACATACTGTAAAAACACCTTATGATAACGCAGAGTTCCATTAGCATCATAGACATCATCCTGGCGTTGAAAATCTTTCATAACACGTTTCGAGCGATCTTCTCTTTCATAGGTCTTTGTTCTGGTTTCCTCATCATAGGTATATTCACCATTTTCATCATGCTGTTTCTTTTTTTTATCGGCCATGACACCCTCCTTTGTACAATTTTAAATATTGTAACACATTTTTCAAACTTTGTCAAAAAAATCTACACGTGTACTTTTATGAAATAATTACTTAAAAACTCATAAAAAACTGGGATTATTTTTTATATTGTTCAATCAAAGCCTTTAATTCTTCGGTCCACTTATCAACCAAATCGCTGTCAGGACATTCCACTCTAAGCTTGATAACAGGTTCTGTGCCGGATTTTCTGGCAATCAAATTACTATCGGTTCCCAGTTCTGCTTTAGCCTGTTCCAAAGCTTTTTTAACATCCTCATGTTCAACACTTTCCGCCATAAATTCTTTGTTAGAAAAGCGAATATTTTCAATCCGGCATGGGTAGGGCGTAAATATTGGGAAGATTTCGCTCATTTTTCTTCCGTCTTCCAAATAGGCTAAAGAAAGAACAATCGCTGTAGCCAGTGCATCACCTGTTTTGACATAATCAGAAAGAACAATATGGCCGACGAGTTCACCACCAACAGAGGCATTACTTTCTTTCATTAAATCAATAACATACCTTTCACCAACTTTGCTCTTCAGGTGCGTAAAACCATTCTGCTTCAAATAATTTCCAAGCCCCAAATTAGACCATTCAGTACTGACAACAATATTATCCTTAAGTTTATTATGCTTTCTTAAATACAATCCTAAAAAGCAGAGCAATTGGTCACCGTCAATAACACATCCTTCATCATCAACCAATATAATTCTGTCTCCGTCGCCATCAACGGCAATACCAAATTGTGCATGAGCATTTTTAACTGTCTCTACCAGTTGTTCTGTATGTTGAGAACCGCAATTTTTATTAATATTATATCCATCCGGTTCATTATTTATGGTAATAACTCCGGCTCCCAAATCCTTAAATGTCTGTGGTAAAATGTAATGATAAGCTCCGTTAGCACAATCCAAGACAACGCGCAATCCCTTTAAAGCCTTATAGTTTTGAGGAATTTGCCGCATGTTTTCGATATATTCTTCAACCACACTATCATTTTTTATAAAGCGTCCGACTGGTGTTGGCGGCATGGAATCATCATTTTTATATATTTTACTCTTTTCAGCCAAAAGTTCTTCAATATGAGCATAAAAGTCATCTGAAAATTTATCGCCGGATCCGTTAATAAGTTTAAATCCGTTATCTTTATAGGGATTATGAGAGGCTGTAATCATCAAGGCCATATCAACACCAAGAGTTGGTGTTTTAAGTGTTACCAAAGGTGTCGGTACAATACCGAGGGAAACAACAGAGACGCCATTAGCCATAAAACCGGCTGCTAAAGCCGATTCCAACATATCACCGGAAATTCTGGTATCTTTACCGATAGCAACTTTTTTCTTATTTTTACAAACTTCCTTTGCAAGAACCTCTGCCAAATCATAAGCAAATTTCACATCCATCGGATAGGTATTTGCTGTTCCGCGAACGCCATCGGTTCCAAACAATTTATTAGTCATCACCACTGCTCCATATCAATTTATATAGACCAAAATAGAGATATAAATAAGATAATGCAAGCAGTTCGGTTAAGTTGTTTTCAATTTTAGAAAATGTATCTCAAACCCATATAAATTTCTTGGTCGTCAACATCAGATTTCCCGAGGTGAGTTGCAATATCGCCCATGTCATAGTAACGATAACCCACATCAAGATTCCAGCGACTTGTAATTTTAGCAGAAACACCTGCACCTAAAGACCATGTCAAATTATTATCTCTTTTGGTGTATCTTGTATTGGCAATCTTATCTTTATATTCAAGTCTGTGACGAGTATAGCCCACACCGGCATCAACAAAAGGAGTAAACCAGTAATTTGGGAAGAAATCGTAATAAACAACAAACATATAAGACTGAGACTTAAAGCGAGCCTTGTTCATACCAAGAACTGTTTCAGTATTTTTTCTTCTCCAAACATATTCAAATTCACCTCTTACATGTCCGTAACGATAACCAAGGGCACCACTGGCTATAAAGCGCTTTTTATCAACAACATAGTTTGTGGCATCATTAGGATTTCTATTGAGTGTATTGTCAACATGATATTTAGCCATACCACCACGACCGGCAATATAAAATCCGTCACAACCGGCTTTGGCCTCTTGAATAGACAAGAGCAAAGCACCGATAACGAGAGATAAAATCTTCATATTTTTTGTCATTTGTTACTCCGTTTGAATAGTTCTCATTATAAAATTCATAGACAAAATAACACAAAATTTAAACAAAACAAGCAAAAAGTTGATAAAAGATGAATTTTTTTCAAAAAAGGCTAAATAAACCTCAAAAGGATTGATTTTTTATATGATTAATGATAGAAAGCAACACAGGTGGTCGGATAGCTGCGTCAGAGCAATTTGATGAGGAAAGTCCGAGCGTCATGGAAACAGGATACCGGATAACGTCCGGCTGGAGAAATCCAAGGGAAAGTGCCACAGAAAGTTACCGCCGAATTTATTCGGTAAGGTTGAAAAGGCGAGGTAAGAGCTCACCGCAAGAATAGTAATATCTCTTGGCAAGGTAAACCCTATCTGACGCAAGACCAAGTTAGGAGAATGGTTTTATAGCCATAATTAGGGGCGTTTCCACCCTGCTCCAGAGGTAGGTCGCACGAGCGTATCGGTGACGATTCGCCTAGATGAATAGCTATCGCTTAGAATCTTCTTTATGAAGCAAATGATAAGTACAGAACTCGGCTTACAGACCACCTGATTATTTATTTAGGGAGATTGTGATGCAACATACACTAAGCAAACGTATAGAAATAAATGGAATAGGTCTGCATTCCGGTTGCTCTGCAGAATTGATAATTGAACCGGCACCCGAAAATTTTGGAATACAGTTTTTTCGTAGTGATAGAAAAGATGAGTCGATTCGCGCCTTATATTCCAGCGTTGTTGATCTTAGAAATTGCACCTGCATAGGCACTTCATCAGAAAACATTGTCAGCACCATAGAACATTTAATGGCCGTTCTTTATATTTTGGGAATAGATAATGCCAAAATATCGGTTAACAATCCGGAGGTTCCTATCTTAGACGGTAGTGGTAAAGTTTTTTATGAAATATTGTCAAAAGCAGAATTAAAAGAACAATCAGCTCCGCGAAAATACTTAAAAGTTTTAAAAGAAGTTTCTTTCACTGATGACAAAGGTAACAGCATAACTTTATCACCATCAGATAAATTACATATTTGTTTTGATATAGAATTTCCGTCAAAGATTGTCGGTCATCAAAATTTTGATAAAGACATAGATGAAAAAACATTCGCCGACGAAATAGCACCTTGCCGCACATTTTGTGAAAAATATCAGGTTGATTACCTAAAATCCATTGGCCTGATAAAAGGTGGTTCTTTAGAAAACGCGGTGGTTTTAGATGGTGAAACCTTGCTGAATCCGGAAGGTTTCAGGGTAAAAAATGAATGTGTCAATCACAAAGTTATGGACTGCATAGGTGACTTATATACTTCCGGCTATTATATATTAGCAAAAGTTGTTGCCAATAAAACAGGACACTATCATAATAACGAAATATTGAAAAAACTTTTTTCATCAAAAGATAATTATGAAATTATAGCATAAAGGGGGATATCTTGAAGAAGTACATATACATATTACCGGTCATAGCCATGGTATTATTATCATCATGCGCCTCAAAAAAGGACTTGGATGAAGATAAAAGTGCAGAAGTCTTATACAACGAAGCATACGATTATCTCAAAAAAACATCATATCAAAAGGCTGCCGAGACCTTTGATAAGGTAGAGATGGAACATCCCTATTCAAAATGGGCTACAAAATCAAAACTGATGTCTGCTTATTCATATTACAAAGATGAAAAGTATGAAGATGCCATCACCACCTTGGATAGATTTATCAGATTACACCCTGGCAACAAAGATATTTCCTATGCTTATTATCTAAAAGGTATCTGCTATTATGACCAGATAACGCCTTCTCAAAAAGGACAAGAGGCCACCAAAGAAGCATATAATACATTTATGCAATTGATGACATTATTTCCCGAAAGCGAATATGCTGAAGACGCCAAATCAAAAATCGGCTTAATTCAAGATCACCTTGCCGGACACGAAATGGCAGTTGGCCGCTATTATTTACAAAACAAAGAATACATTTCTGCGCTAAACAGATTTTCAACCGTATCAGATAACTATCAAAATACAGCTCAAATTCCGGAGGCCTTATATCGAGAAGTTGAAATATACACGATTCTCGGTCTAAAGGAACAAGCCTCTCGCAAGGAAGAAATACTAATAAACAACTACCCTGATAACAAGTGGTCAGAGCGGGCATCAAAGCTGATAAGCAAGGACTAGTATAAACCGATGTTAAAATCTTTATCAATCAGAAATGTTGTCTTGATAGACAGTCTTGATATAGATTTTTCTAAAGGTCTAGTTGTGCTAAGTGGTGAAACTGGCGCCGGTAAATCAATTTTGCTTGATTCACTGGGGTTGCTACTCGGCCGCCGTGCTGAAACCTCACTCATTAGAAACGGTAAAGATAAATTATCGGTAACTGGTGTGTTTGAAGCTTCTCCGGAAAATAAGATATATGCACTTGCTCAAGAGTACGATTTAGAAATAGATGGTGATATAATCATCAAACGAACCATCACTGCAGATGGCAAAAACAAAATTCTGTTTAATGATCAGATAATAACTCTAAAGCTTCTCAAAGAATTAGCCGAAAATTTAATAGAAATCCATGGTCAACATGATAATCAAGGTCTCCTCAATCCGGCCTATCACGGTGAAATCCTAGATAATTACGGTGCCTATGATAAAGCATTGAAGAATACGCAAGAAAGCTACATCACCTATAAAGAACTCTTAAAAGAATACACTCAAAAAGAAGAGTTATTAAATAAAGCCCGTTTAGATGAACAAAATCTGCGCCATTGGGTACAAGAACTCCAAAAAGCCGCACCCCAAAAAGGCGAAGAAGAAGAATTAAAACAGCGCCGCAGTGAGTTAATGAATGCCGAGAAAATAATAGATAAATTAAATTCAGCCTACGCCGTACTAAATGGTGCAAATTCTGTTACCGATAACGTTTCAAAAGCCAGAAATGCCATTTCTCGTGCCAATGAAATTGTAAATAATAAGTATGCTGAAATAGAACAAAATCTCGAGAATGCCTTATATGCTATAAACGACGCGATCGAAAGTATTGAAGCCTCTTCTGCCGATATTTCGCTTAATCAAAACGAAATAGATAATATCGAAACGCGCCTGTATTTATTGCATGATTTGGCCAAAAAGCACCGGACGGAAGTTGACTTATTGCCCGAAAAGTTGGAAGAACTTTCCTTAATGTTGCAAAATTTAGAGGCCGGCGAAGACAATTTGAGTGATTTGAAAAAAGAAGTATCAATAAGTCGAGAAAAATACATAAAAGCCGCCGAAGAATTAAGCCAGCAACGCCAAAAAGTCGGAAAAAATCTCGATAAAAACGTCTTAAAAGAGCTCACTCCATTAAAAATGGAAAAAGCCGTTTTTCAAACCACTATTACACGCAAAACGGAAGACAGTTGGTCTGCCAAAGGGTGGGATAATATATGTTTTGAGGTATCAACCAATCCTAACACACCGCTTGGTCCGTTAAATAAAATTGCTTCAGGCGGTGAGTTGTCTCGCTTTATGCTGGCCTTAAAGGTAAATTTAGCCCAAACCAACAGCCAAGAAACACTGATTTTTGATGAAATAGATACCGGTATCGGCGGTGCAACGGCCGAAGCAGTAGGCGAACGTTTATCAAAATTATCAAAAATCGAACAAGTATTTGTTGTCACTCACTCTCCGCAAGTAGCTTCCTTTAGCGATGAACATTTCAAAGTAACTAAACAGACGGTTGATAATATCACCACCACACATTTAACCAAGTTAGATAAAAAAGGAAAGACAGAAGAAATCGCCCGTATGCTTGCCGGTGAAACCATCACCAACGAAGCTCGCGCCGCCGCCCAAGTTCTGCTTGATAAAGAACCTCAACCTACTTTATTTTAGGCCTACAGCTCACCCCATCTTCTTTTAAGCCTTGAAAGTTTATAGCTAACAACGGAAGTGTCACGTCCTGCTTTAGCCAATCGGTCATACATACGCTCTATTTCTTTTTCAAGATAAGCCGTTTCCACATCATTACCCAAAGCAATTTTTTCATCTTCAGAACCAAAAGCACGTATTCCGCTAACCTCACGCACCAAATCTATAATATCAGAACGTGTTTCCCTGCGCTTTTTAATAAAATAAGGCAATTCATAAACCAATTCTCTCGCCAAAGAATAAGCGTCCTTGTTTTTCTTATGTTCAGAATATTTAGATTTAAGAAGACTAAAAGCGACTTCCATTTCATAGTCATCATCAACCACAATAAAAGGCACCGGGTCAGAAAATCCTTTTGCTGAAATATCTTTAAGAAATTCCAACAAATGGTGAAAAAATCCACCGACATTATAAAGAATAAAAGGTTTTTTCGGCAAAAGTCCGTCTTGCATTGCTACACAGTCATAAGCCAATTCATCCAAAGTTCCGACACCACCCGGTGTAAATACAACAAAGTCGGCATCAAGCAAACGCTGTTTTCTTTCTTCCAAAGTCTTGGCAAATATAACATTGATGTGTTTAAGCATAGCATCTTCGGAATCATACAGTTTAAAATATTCTTCAGTAGTGATACCTTGTATAGGCAAATCAGGTGCAATGCAGTTTTGTTTTTCATGCCATGCATCCATCACCCCGCGGGCAACTGCTCCCATAATACCGGAATTAGAAAGACCAAAATCAAGCTTAAAGCCCATTTGTACGATTTTTTTACCAAGATTATAAGTTTCTCTGACATAAATAGGATTGTTTCCGCCCCGAGAACCGCCGGCTACAAAAACACGAATACCATTTTTCTTATTTTCTTTGATAAAAGATGAAAGAAGTTCTTCTTTGTTATCGCAAGACACTTTATCAGTCATAACTTAAATCTCCTCAATATCACCTTGTTGCTGTTTTAAATAAAAATCTCTAACAAAATCATCAAAAGTACCTTCAGCCAAAGACTTACGAATACCTTGCATCAGTCTTTCATAATAGCGAATATTGTGCCAACTAAGCAACATAACGGCCAAAATCTCATTACATTTTTGCAAATGATGAATGTAAGCACGCGTATAGTTGCGACAAAGCGGGCAATCACAACCTTCTTCCACCGGACGCGGATCTTCACGATGCCGTGCATTACGAATATTAATCGGACCATATTCCGTAAAAGCTTGTGCTGTTCTGCCGGAACGTGTCGGCATTACACAGTCAAACATATCAACCCCACGCAACACAGCTCCAACAATATCATCAGGCTTACCGACCCCCATTAAATAACGCGGTTTATCTTCAGGAAGCATTTCCGGAGCATAATCTAAAACTTCAAACATTTTATCTTGCCCCTCACCAACAGCCAAGCCCCCGATAGCATAACCGTCAAAGCCTATTTCTTTGAGTTTCTCCGCAGATTCTTTTCTCAAATCTTCAAAAATGCTTCCTTGTTGAATACCAAAAATACCATAACCGTCACGATTATCAAAAGCCTCTTTACTTCTCTTAGCCCATCGCATAGAACGTTGCATAGATTTCTTCGCCTCATCATAAGTAGCGGGAAAAGGAGTACACTCATCAAGACTCATTGTTATATTAGAATCAAGCTTATGTTGAATAGAAATAGATTCTTCCGGTGTTAAAAAGAATTGTTTTCCGTCAATATGAGATTTAAAGCTGACACCATCTTCGGTAATTTTTCTTAATCCCTTCAAACTCATCACCTGAAAACCGCCTGAATCCGTTAAAATAGGACGATTCCAGTTCATAAATTTATGTAATCCGCCCATTTTTTGTACCAAATCAGCTCCCGGACGTAACATAAGGTGATAGGTGTTTCCGAGCAAAATTTCTGCTCCTGTAGATTCTACCGATTCAGGCAACATAGCCTTGACGGTACCGCAAGTGCCAACAGGCATAAAAGCAGGTGTATTAACTACTCCGTGCTTGGTATAAAGTTTACCTAAACGAGATTTATTATGTTTTTTTAATATTTCATATTTTAAAGCCATTTTAGATTCCTATTCTTCCTTAAATATTTTGCTCCAAAGAGGAATTTCATTACCAATACCAGGTTCCAGTTTTTTAGCTTCAACAAAGGCCATCTCCCCATTATCAAACATAACCCGAAGCCACTTTTCATCAGCTGTATAACCGGTTATACGAACAGTTGTTCCTTTTTCAACTTTTTTATAAACATCAAAACTTTTATCTGCACCATGCATTGCTTCTGTATCAACCACAACATGGTATAATTTTTGTTTATCATAAATATCAATCGGAATGTCAAAGATTTTAGCCACGGCAACATCGCTATAAACCTTTTGCCCATTATTAAAGACAACTACTTGTTTAACACTGCTTTCATTTTTTTTGTTCTTTTGAATATTATGCAAAACATAACCACCAAAACAAAAAGCTATCAATAAGATAAGGATAATCGGATACACCAATTGAAGTTTAATTAAGCTCAAGAAGTTCCACTTTTGTACACTCATATAAGAGGGAGAATCAATCAATTGTATGTACTGATTAATATATGAAAATTCCTCTTTAGATGCATACTCCTTCGCCAACATAAGAAGTGTAACTGCTTCTTCTTTTTTCCCTTGAGCCTCATAAACCAATGCATTATGGATAAAAAGCAACAAGTTATCTTTTTTATCATTAATCCGAGTGATATTTTGTATAATTGCTTTAATATTAGCAAAGAAAGCAGTAATTCCCCAAAAACCCGAAGTCCAATTATGCTTAGATATATTACCGATAACACCGGCAGCCTCATAGGGGCTACAATAATAGATTTTATCAATACTATTGTGCCCGATAATTTTTCCTGTAATTTCAATCAGATGAAAAGCACGTAAATTTAAGTCCTCTTGACCATGCATATTTTTGATGAGTGTTATCGCTGTCATATCCGGAAAATTCTTTTTAGAATAAACCATGGAAAGCAAAATATACTTTAGGCGCGATCTAGTATCTTTTAAGACATCATAAGCCACCGAAATTTTTTGAAACATCTCCATAGCCTTCGGGTCATTATTATGATCCGGGTGCCAAAATTTAGCTAATTCTCTATATTTTTGACGTATAGTTTCTTCAGAAGAATCTTGAGTAACCTGTAAGATTTTGAAGTAATCGGAATTATCATATATTTTTTTGCTCATATTCACTCTCCGTACAAAGCTTCTTGGCAATATTTCCAATATCAATGGCTGCCTCGGAAGCGGGATATCTGGAAAGGAGCAATTCTTTATTTTTTATAGTATCTCTGATACGAGTATCAAATCGCACCATTCCCAAAAGACTAGGCATAGTCAAACCATTGCGTTCAACGGCTTTATAAAGCTCTTTGTAGATTTTATAACCATCCTCAAAAGAGTCTACTCGATTAATTATTAAATAACAATTAGCAGCAAGATTCATTTTATTGATAAAATGAATAATATCCAAAGTTTTTACCAAATCATGACTGTTTTCCGAACACATAATAAAAATATTGTCCGCAATTTGGCATAATCCAAGATTCTTCAAAGTCAAATCCGTTCCAAGATCGATGATAGTCTGATCATAATTTTGAGCTAATGTTCTCAAATCATCAGCAAAAACATGGATTCTTCCCAAAGGACATTCTGCCAGATAATTACCTCCGGCTATTGCAGTTAATATATGAAAATTTTGCGTTTTATAAGCGCAGATAAGCTGGTTTAAAGTTTTATTGCCATCAAAATATTCTTCAATAGGATGTATATTTTTAAGAAACATATAGGAGCTGATATTAGAAAAATTACCATTTCCATCAACCAAAAAGACCTTCTTCTGCTCAAGGGTTAAGGCATAAGCCAAATTCAATGAGCACCAAGAGGTCCCTATATTATTTATGCCGGAAACAAAAACAGAAATATGCCGAGGCATACCATTTTTCAAAAAAAGGCTTTTATAAACCAAATCCAAATCTTTTGTCACAGTGCCTCCGATGTTAACGACAATATTAAAAGCTTTACAAAACAGTAAGGTTAAATTATTTTTTAACATAATAACATTTATATTTAAATAGCAAAGATTCTTTTTTCAGAGGGGTTAACAAATGAAGATTATCACGGGGGTCCTTTTCAGCTTAATATATATTGCAACCGCTTCCGCTGCTACAATAGAAATGTTCGGACAAGAAAAGTACGGTTTTAAACAACCGCGATATACATTAAAAGATGAAAATAGCAGAACCAACATTGATTTCATGGAAATAAGAGCTTTGGCGAGAGAAGATAACTTTCCTTATTCTTCACAAGATCAGGGTTCTGTTTTTTACAAAATTTTCAAAGATATTTTAGCGAAAGGCTATACAAAGATAAATTTAGATTTTGAACCAAACAAGTACGATAAAGCCGCCATCAATTTTGAACGCGGAAAGGATAAGACATATAATGCACTCTTCGGGGTATATTATCAAGAATTACCTTTATATCAAAACAAATATGTTTATCCGGCAATAGCTTTTAATAATGTACACCTCATTATGCCATCATATAAAATAGTGGCCGTTAAAAGCAAAAGTGGTTTAAAAGAATACAAAGGTGTACATGCTTCAACAGATAAAGTATCGGATATTGTTGCAAAAGAATTTAAACAATTAAACATTAAAGATGTAGAAGATTTTCCAACTGCATTTGATGAATTATTAACAGGCAAGGCTGATTACATGGTTGCAAGCTACTATCCAAGCTTAATAGAAGCCTACAAACTCGGTATAAAAAGATATATCACATTCAGCCGTACCCCTGTATGGAGAATGCCGATATTTTTACGTGTAACACCGGACATGATGAAAAAATCGCAAATGGAAAGACTTAGGTCATATTTAAAAAGCAGTGACTACAAAAAAGCAAGAGATGCAGCTTTTAAGGAAGTAATAGAAATATATCAAAAAAATACTGCCGGAGTCGTTCCTCCAACATACGTAAGAGTTGCTCCAATAGAAGCAAAAGCAGATACATCATCAGATGAAAACAACGCTGATATCGAAGATGCTCAAACAGAATAACAAAAGCTTGAAAAATAGAAAATTAAGGTATAGCATACGGCTAGATTTTTTGGGAGATAAATAAAAATGGTTTTACTGGTTCATCATAGCCTATCACCGCAATCACGCAAAATGCGGTTGATTATGGCAGAGAAGAAGATGCTTTTTGTGCTTAAGGAAGAAGAGCCATGGAACATATCTCCTGAAATTATGAAAATAAATCCATCCGGCGAGTTACCAGTACTTATTTTTGATGGCAATGTCATATCCGGCAATTATGCTATAACAGAATATTTAGAAGAAAGTAATCCGCAATACAAGTTGCTACCGGAAGACATAAAAGAGCGCGCTGAAGTCAGAAGAGTAATGGAGTGGTTTGATACAAAATTTTATAACGAAGTGTATAAATACATTGTATCCGAAAAAATAATCAAGAGATTTCAACTTAAGCAGGCACCAAATTCAAAAATATTAAAAGCCGGCCTTAATAATTTAAGATTTCACATGGAATATGTTGATTACCTTGCCGATAGAAACAGTTATATTGCTTGCAAAAAATTAAGTTTAGCTGATTTAACGGTAGCTGCTCATTTATCGGTAATGGATTATTTAGGCGATATTCCATGGAACGAATATAAAAATGCAAAACTTTGGTATGCCAAAATAAAATCACGGCCGAGTTTCAAAGATATACTTAAAGATAATATACGAGGGATGCATCCTTCCGCAAATTACACAAATTTGGATTTCTAACATGAAAAAGGTATTAATACTTACAATGGTTTTATTTTTAAGCGGCTGCTTTTCCTTCGGACCGAAGGGTCAAGTCGTCTTTCATTGGGATAGGTATAATACCGGTGGACTAAAGTTTGCACGAGATCACTCAGAGTGTATGCGCCAAGCAGAAACATATAAATTTATACCAAGTTTCAGAAGCTGGTTTTACAGCGAAGAACAAAGATACGAAACGGTTGTAAAATGGCATAAAGAACATGGAATTTGGGCGAGTTTTATCCCGTACCCCGGTGCAATGCCGATAATGGTAAATTCTGTAAGGGATGATACTCACAGCAGTCCTCGTAGATATCAAAAATGTATGTTACAAAAAGGCTATGTAGAACGCACAACAGACATTCCTGAAGCCAGTAATTTATTTGTTTATAAACCTCAAAGCCTCAATCAGGATGTTCCTTTAGACAGCACATATCCTTAATAATCTATTTCAGATTATATCCTCCTCCGGTTGCTTTGTAAAAAGCCGTTAGAGACAGTAATATGTTGGCGTTGCTGGAAATAAAGTCCGTTTGAGCTGATAAAAGTTGTTTTTCTGCATTAGCAACATCAGTAAAATTGACCAACCCGTTTTTATATTTTTCATGTGTTAATTTCAGGATGTTTTGCATCTTGATAAATGAATTTTTCTTATACTTGTTTGCTTCATAAGCTTCTTCCACCGAAATGGTTGCATTTTTTAATTCGGATAAAGCAGTTAAAAGCGCTTCATTATAAATAAGTATGTATTCCTCTTTTGAATGCTTTTGCAAATCAATATTGTTCACCAACTGTTTCCAATGCCATATAGGTTGACTTAATTGCGGATTATAACCGTAAACTTGCTTGTTTGTATTAAATAGCTTATTTCCGCTAAAGGATATATAGCCGAATGTTGCATCTAAACTTATACTTGGATATAGGTTTGTTATAGCTTGATTAACAACTGCATTTTGCATCTGAATGTTCTTTTCTGCTGCTGCGATATCAGGTCTGGCCTGAACAATATTTAATGGTAGATTATAAAGATTTCTAACACTGTATTTAAATGTATCCGCAACAATGTTTTTTGCGTATTTATCCAAATCAACCGGTATCTTATTTGATGGTATACCTAAGAGCACCGCCAGAGCATTTTTATTTACCTCAATATTTGTTCTTAAATTTGGAATAAGTGCTTTTGTTGTTTCAATAATATATTCGGCCTGATTCAAAGCTAAATCATCAGCAATTCCGACCGAATGTTTATTTCTGATTGTTGCTAAAATATCTTTTTGCAACTGAAGGTTCTTATTGGCAATGCGCAATTTTTCCTGCGCTTCTCGAAGCAGAATGTAATTGCGAACAGCTTCCGCACATATTGTTGTTTTGATATTGAGCAAAGAATACTTCGTTTCATCCAAAAGTGCCGAATATTGCTCACTGATATAGGCCCCTTTTCCCCAAATATCCATCTCCCAAACGGCATCAAATCCAACCTTAAAATGATTGATATTTTCCGCCACCAAAGACTCTGAGTTGCTTTTTTGATATTGGTATTCGCCTAAAGCATCAAAGGTTGGCAAAAAGCTTTTAGACTGGATTTCAAGAGTATATCTCGCTTGTATCAGTCGCTCTTCCGCTTGCTTAATCGATAGGTTAGAATTAAGGATATTTACTAACAGTGTATTTAAAACATTGTCTTTAAAAATTGTATACCAATTTGCGGATATATTATCACTTTTATCCGAAAGTTTTAAGGCCTCTTTTACATCATTTTCTACCAAAAACTTTGGTGAGGAATAATCTTCTCCGACATGACAAGAAACAAGTAAAGGAATGCAAAATAAAACAATATAATTACGCATGCTTCACCTCTTTTTTCGCTTTAGTTTGATTGGCAGGATAAAATTTCTCTTTAATTGTTTCAAACAAGGCAAACAGGGCTGGAATAAAAATAATCCCGATAAAAGTTGCAACAATCATTCCAAAAAATACCGTTACTCCGATAGCAATTTGTGAGTTTGCTCCCGGACCTGATGCCAAAATCATCGGTAACACACCTAAAATGAAAGTCAGTGCTGTCATCAAAACAGCGCGAAATCTTTCTGCTGCTCCTTTTTTTGCTGCATCAATAATACTCAATCCTTGTTCACGATATTCTTTAGTAAATTCCACAATAAGAATCGCATTTTTGGCTGCTAAACCGATAAGCAAAACCAACCCTAACTGTGCATAAATGCTCAATGAAAGTCCAAATAAATGTAATCCTGCAAAAGCGCCCAATACCGCAAACATGGTTGAAAACATAACAGAAAATGCAAGCATCCAACTTTCATATTGCGCCACCAGAAATAAATAGCAAAAAACAACAGCCAAAGTAATTAAAATACCAATAAGCCCTCTGGTTTGAGATTCTTGTAATGAAAGCGCTGTCCAACGAATTCCATACCCTTTAGGTAATACTTCTTTAGCGATATTTTCCATATTATCCATTGCTTGCCCGCTACTGGTGTGTCTGTCTGCCAAAGCGGTAACATCCGCTGCGGTATAAAGGTTATAGCGATAGATTGTTTTAGGTGAAATTTCCACATCTATATCAGCAAAACTGTCCACTTTGATCAAGCTTCCGTTTTGCGATTTAACATATAAATTTTTGATATTTTCCAAACTTTTTCGATAATCAAAATCAGCCTGCAAAATAACACGATTAATTTGTCCTTCCAGAGTAATATTGTTAATATATGTTGCCCCCAAATTGCTTTGCAGCAACGTAAACAAATCAGCTACAGAAACATGATAAGAATTAAGTTTTGTTCGATTAATATCAAGATATAAATGGGGCGTATCCGCTCTAAAAGTGCTAAAGGCATAATCAAGTCCAGCCCTCTGATTTATTGCAGTCAAATAATTATCTAACACTGTATTTAAATCTTCCGGCGTAAAATTCGGATTGATTGCCACCAGCTCCAAAGAAAGCCCATTACTCTTACCAATCCCCGGTACCGAAGGTGGTGCAAAAAAGTTTATTTTTGCCTCTTTGTTTTGATAAAAAATTTTCGATAATCTTTGAGATATATTCTCAATGGAAAGTTCTTTGGTTGTTCTTTTATCCCAATTTTCAAGCCCGATTACTCCTAGTGCTACATTTTCGCCGCTACCACCTAGCATACTATATCCGGCAACGGTAATAGCATAATTAACCCCTGAACTTTTGAGTATCTCATCAGTCATCTCTTTTAGAATATTATCTGTCTGGTTAATACTTGCAGTACTGTCAAGTTGCACATCAGCAAAAATAATTCCTTGGTCTTCCTCCGGCAAAAAAGACGTTGCCGTAAGCTTAAAACATAACCCGATACCAATCATACAAAAAAGAACAATCAAAGAAGTGTAACCAAGATGTTTTGCAAAAAATTCGACAATATTAACATACACATCACGACATTTATCCAAGAGTTTATTAAACTCCTTAAAGAAGGCAAAAGTTTGCGCTTGCTTTTTCTGGTTTTTTAACAAAACGGCACACAAAGAAGGGCTTAAGGTCAGCGCATTAAATGCCGAAAAAATAACAGATGTAGCAATAGCCACGGCAAATTGCTGATATATCTTGCCGGTAATTCCCGCCATCAACCCAACCGGCACAAAGATTGCTAACAAAACAAATGTTGTTGCAATAACGGCACTGCCGATTTGTTGCATAGATTTAACCGCCGCCTCATAAGAATTCATCTTATTATAGAGCATTAAATACTGTGTCCGTTCTACCACAATAATAGCATCATCAACCACTAATCCGATAACTAAAATCATCGCAAACAGCGTTAAGATATTAATATCAAACCCCAAAAGATAAATAACCATAAATGTTGCAATTAAAGAGACCGGAATAGTAATTAAAGGAATAAGAGTTGTCTGACTCTTTTGCAAAAATAAATAGGTAACCAACACCACAAGTCCAAAGGTGATAAATAACGTATCAATAATGGCTTGAATAGATGCTCTCACATAATCGGTTGAATCATAAGCCACTTCAATTTCCATATCATCCGGAAAAGATTCTGAGAGTTTTTTTATCTCCTCTCGTACAATATTCATCGTTTTAAGTGCATTTGTTTCCGGCGTTTGGTTTAATGCAATAATCACCGCCGGAGAGTTATTATATTTTGAGTTAATGTTATAATTATCTCGCCCCAATTCAATACGCGCTACATCTTTAAGATAAACCACTCCACCTTTATTATCGGTTGCCACCACAATATCAGAAAAATCACTCACACTGTTAAGTAAACCTTTTGCAGTAAGGCTCAAAACCAGATTAGTGCTTTTATCACTGGGTGCTGTTCCTATAGAACCGACTGCTGCTTGCACATTTTGCAACTTAACTGCGTTGATAATATCAGAGCTGTTCAATCCCAAAGCAGTAATTTTATCAACATCAAGCCATATTCTCATACTATATTGCGGCCCAAATATTTGCACATTACCGATACCATAAAGTCTGGAGAGCGGATTTTTGATATTTGTGTAGGCAAAATTGCTCAAATAGAGGTCATCAAAAGTTTTTTTAGGCGATTTTAATACAATAATTCCGAGCATATCAGCATTTTGTGAAGAAACATCAAGTCCATTTTGAACAACTTCGGCTGGTAACTCACTATTTACCTGCTGCAATCTGTTTTGAATCTTAACTTGAGCAATATCCGGATTTGTTCCGATATCAAAAGTAACATTGAGTGTATAAGATCCGTTATCATCTGATGTGGATGACATATAAATCATATCTTCAACGCCATTAATTTGGTTTTCAATCGGCACAGCTACCGTATCGGTTAAAACTTTGGCATTAGCACCGAGATACTGCGTTTTAACAGTAACTTGCGGTGGTGTAATATTTGGAAATTGTGAAATAGGTAGAACTTTGATAGAAAGCAAACCCAAAATAACCATAACAACAGAAATAACGATGGCAAAGCGCGGTCTATCGATAAAAAATTTTGAAAACATTTTTCACCTGCCTTCTTGTCAAGATTTAGAGATATCAAAATTTATTTTAGCATTTTGGGGCAAATTTTCTGTACTGTCGACCACAATAAAATCCCCGTTTTTAAAGGTATTACTGATAATGTATTGGTTATCCTTTTCCGCCAAAATACGGATATTTTTTCTGATGATTTTACCCTCTCTGCCGATGCTTACAAAATAGCCGTTCGGTTTCATTTTTATCAGATTTTTATCAACGGAAATGCAGTTCTTAAAAGTTCTATAGATATCAACATTAACATAGGCATTAGGTAGCAATTCATTTTCATCATTTTCAAAATAAGCATAAATTGGCAAAGAGTTTGTTTGATTACTTATTTGATTATCACTGTATTTAAATTGCCCCTCATATTTAAACGTTTTTCCGTTAGCCAATGTCAATTTTATAACACTGTCTTTAAACAAGTGCCCCTCACTGCTAAAATCAAGATATTCCTTATCGGTTAAGGCAAAAACAACTTTAACCGGACTCAGTTGAACAATATTAAGCAAAGAAGAATTTTCCGGTGTCACATAATCACCGGAACTAAGGTTAAAATTTCCGATTAAACCGGAAATAGGCGCGTTTATTCTTGTATAGCCCAAATTTATTTGTGCAAGATCCTTATTGGCTCGAGCACTTTTGAGGGAGGCTTCAGATTGTAAAAAATCATCTTTAGCTTTATCAATATCAATTTCCGAAAAAGCCTTTTTGCCGGATTTTAACACCCTGTCATAATAATCTTTACAATAACTGAAAGCAGCCTCGGCCTGCAAAACAGCCGCATTTGCCGCCTCCAATTTAGCTTTATATTCAGCATCATCAATAGTCAGCAATAATTGCCCTTTATTTATCATCTGCCCCGGTTTAACGGATATTTCATCTAAATAACCATTAATATAGGGAACAATTTGCACCTGATTGATTGCCTCCACATGACCGACATAAGTCGTTTTAACAACAACATCTTTGCCTTCAATAGGTATAGCATTTAATGTTATCGCCTGAACTTTTTCATCAATAGAGGGTTTTATTTGGTAGAACTTGTAATAGATAAAAAGCCCTAATCCCAAACAAATCAGCCACAAAAAGACTATAAGAGATATATAAAACAAGCGTTCACTTTGCTTTTTCATCATCAATCCTTTTTTTACGATAAATAAATTTTTGGAATAGATAATAAGCAAAGCGGATAATTCAAGTCTTATTGCATAAGTTCTATAGCCTTAGATATTTTTTTTATGGAATTAAGTTCAATTTGCCGCACCCGTTCTTTAGAAATATTATACATTTTACTCAAGTCATCCAATGTGATATTCTTTTCATACATTCGTCGTTTAAAAAGAATATCTTTTTCGCGCGGGTTCAAAACATACAAAGCTTTATGAAACATCTTCTTGCGATATTTAAAGGTTTCCAAACAAGCCAAACTTTCTTCTTGGTTAGGTCTGCTGTCAGAAATAAAATCCATCCACTCGTTTGCTGAATCAGAATTCCCGTCTATTACGGCATTAAGTGAGCCGTCATGAGATTTAAGACGCATATTCATATCAGTCACTTCCTGCACACTTACATCAAGAGATTTGGCAATATCTTCCAAAACATGGCAAGAAAGTTCCCTATCATCCATCAGATTAAGTTGATTTTTGATTTTTCTTAAATTGAAAAAGAGCTTTTTCTGTGCGGCGGTAGTTCCTAATTTAACCAAAGACCATGAGTTTAAAATATATTTTTGAATAGAAGCCTTAATCCACCACAAAGCATAGGTTGAAAAACGAAATCCTTTCTCCGGGGCAAATTTATCAATAGCATACATCAGCCCGATGTTTCCTTCAGAAATCATCTCACCGACCGGCAGTCCGTAACCTCTGTATTTAGAAACAACTTTAACCACCAATCTCAAATGAGAAGTAATCAGCTTATAGGCCAAGTCCTTGTCTTTATTCTTTTGATAAAGGGAAGCCATTTCAAATTCTTCGTCCGGAGTTAAAATCGGAAATTTTTTAATAGATTGCAAATAGCGAGAAAGATTTTCCTCAGGTGAAAAGTCAAGTCCATTTAGAGTAAGTTGCTTTTTCATGCTTTTTCTCCTAAAAAGTTGACCGAAAACAACCTTATAGGGATAAAGTTTTTTCCACAATCTAGACTTTAGTTTTAAGTTTTTTCGACTAAAGTTTATATAAACGTAGCCGATTTAAGAGCTCTTTCATGTCGTCGGGAAAATCCGCAGAAAAAGAAAGATATTGATGTGAAATTGGGTGAACAAACCCCAAAGAATAGGCATGAAGCGCCTGTCTTGGAAAATTATTGACCAAACCTTTAAGCGGTTCCGGTAAGTTCACGGAAGTCTTTTTGGCTTTAGTATAAACATCATCACCGACAAGGTTGCAGCCTTTGCTTGAAAGATGAACTCTTATTTGGTGTGTTCGTCCCGTTTCCAAATTACATTTAACCAAAGATGCGGCATTTAGATAATTTTCAATCACCTCATAATGTGTTACGGCTGTTTTTCCACCACAATTGACAATTGCCATTTTCTTTCTGTCATAGGGACTACGCGCAATATTTCCTTCAATAATTCCCTTAGTCGGGCTTAATACACCATAGCAAACAGCATAATAAGTCCTCTCAATAGAATGTTCAAAAAACTGTTCAGCCAATCCGCGATGAGAAATATCATTTTTTGCTACCACCAAAATACCGCTGGTATTTTTATCAATCCTATGGACGATTCCCGGTCTTGCCACTCCGCCGATACCCGAAAGAGAGCCTTTGCAATGATAGAGCAAGGCATTAACAAGTGTGCCGGAATAAATACCTGCCGCGGGATGAACTGTCATTCCGGCCGGTTTATTGATAACAATCAAATCCTTGTCTTCATATAAAACATCCAAAGGTATATCTTCGGCAATAGGTGTTGCTTCCGACGGCTCCGGGATATTGACCTGATACACATCCCCCAAGCGAGTTTTAAAATTTTTATCGGTAATAATCTCATCATCGGCAAAAACATAACCTTTTTCGATGAGCCGTTGTACTTGCGAGCGTGAAAAATCCGGAAAGCAATCGGTAATAAATTTATCGATTCTTATCTTTGTTTGTTCAACCTCAACCGGGGATGTATAAAAAATATTATTATTTTCGTCAGTCATGCCAGCTATATTAAGTATATTTTCACAAATTCGGGCGTAAGCTATCACAAAGCAAAGTATAAATCAAGCATATAATTTTAAGAAAATAAACAAGGGAGAACACAAATGACAGAAGAAACAAACGGTTTAGACTCTTTTTTAGGACCGGAAACCTCTGAAACACCGGCACAACCGGAAAATTCTGTTCAGCTTGCGCCACAAGAAGATGTAAATTTAGAAGATGAATTTGCCAAATTATTAAATGATTTTATCGCGCAAGACAGTAATAATGGTGCAAATGCCCCCCAAGCACAACCCCCCGCAGAGCCGGTAAGGCAAACCCCTCCCGTTCAACCGCAAGAGTTGTCTTTAGATGGGTTTGTTTCGTCCCCTGAGGCTGCCGCACCGACTTTTGCCCCCGCACCGATTGAACCGGTTCAAGAACAAGGTTTTGATTTAGATAGTTTTATAGATACATCAAACGATGCTAATTCTCTTGATAGTCTAGATTCATACACCACCTCAGATAACTCTTCATCAGAAGATAATGCCGGCGGTTTAGACGGCTTTGTCACCACAGAAGAATACTCCTCTTCAGAATCAGGGTTAGATGGCTTCGTTGATGAAAATACCGGTGGCAGTTCATTAGATGGCATGATAAGCAGTTCTCCAAATGAAGAAGCAGAAAGTGGCCTAAAATCAGAAGAACAAGAACTTGCCCGAGCCATATCCAATTTCAAAGATGGTGTAACCGTTATGGCCAATAGCAAAAGTCTAAAAATGCCGACAACTGATTATGAAGAATCAATGCTTTCTCCAAATTACAAGCCGAGTATTGGCAAAAAGATTGCGCAGTATTTATTAGATTGTTGGGATATTATAAACAAATATGATCCCGAAGATATGAAACGCCTATCACCCAATGCTAGTGATGAAGAATATTTGTCCTTCGCTGAAAATTTGAGTGATACATACATGCAACTGGCCATAATTTCATATGTAGAGATCTTGATAAATTTGGAAATCTGTGAAGTTAGCTACGAGCAAAAAAAAGAAGCTATGATGAAGAACCGCATAAAACGAGAGCTTTATGAAGAATACATGGAACTTCAAGAGCGTAAAAACATGTTTATCAAAAAATTGAAAGAAAAGAATTTCCCGATAGACGTGGATAAATTGATGAACAACTATTTCCGTGCCGCACAAAAAGACGCAATCGGTGCTTTTGATGCCCTAACCAAGAACCCGGCAATGTTCTCAAGAATAGAAGTAGAAAAGCTTCATCCGAGATTTTTCGGTTTAATCAAAGTTACCCCTGAAGATGGCATAAAAGCCAACCAAAAAATCGGTTCATTTATCAAAAAATTAAAAGTCTGACTTTTTTAGTATTTTGTAAGGTTTTAAAGTGGACAAAATATTGTTTTTATGCTAGCATAAGAATATAAAGTCTAACTTGGAGAAAAAAGATGGCTGAAAAAAATCCGCTTGACGAGTTAAATGAAGAGCTTGATAGCACACAAGATGATTTGGAAAAAGAAATTTCCGGCACAGAAGAAAGTTCTTCAAATGATGGTCCTTCAGACGAGGAACATGGTGATGATGACCATGATACTTCCGATAACGACAATCCCGAAGGTACCAATGATGACGATAATAGCGCCCAAGATGATGATGAATTCTATGAACCGGAATTAGGTATCTCATCAGCTTACGAACAAAAGAAAAAACAGCCGACCGGCGGTAAAACTTTCGGTGGTGGTGGCGGCAAAGCCCCGGATAGAGGGAAATGGAAATCTCCCAGTGGTGGTGGTAAAGACGTTATGGAAGTCTTTTACAATGAGATTATCGTAAAATTCATTGATTGGTTAATGAAAAAGGCTGTTGATTTACCATTAGACTTCCTGGATTATGTGCTCTTTGATGCCTACAAAGCTGTAAAAGGTATTGATACAAGCGATAAGGATAAGGTCGATAGAGACAAAAAAAACGTAATGTCACACGGATCAAAACTAGAAAAACGTTACATGAATAGTCGAAATTTCTCTGTAGATATGTACAACAAGGCTTTCAAAGAGGTCTTGGATAATATCGAAAAAAACAAAACGGGAGAATCTTTGGAATGGAAAATGTGGCGAGGAGGTGAGCCACGCTTTTTCAGAGATTTAGTTGCACTTGAAGAAGCCGCAAGAACAAATCCAAATTCCAGAGAAGCCCAAATTTGGAACAATAGGATATTAAAATCACCGGAGATTTTTGCCGGTGTCTGCAAAGATGAAATGCGATACAGAACATTAGCGCTCCGTTTAGCCACTTTTGAAGAAGTGTTAAATGGTCAAGAATATGTGTTGCCCAAGGAAGTCAGAAAATGTATCAAACATATGGCAAGTGCCATAGAATCTGCTAGTAATCCCGACAAAATGAAAGAAAAAATGAGTAAAGAGATAGAAAAAATGCGAGGGATTAGAACGGGTGATGATTACGTCGATCATAGCATCGCAGAAAGTTTAGGCAAGATGGAAACTTTATTGGCAGACCCCAGAGCAGATAAGAAAAAATTGATAAATGGCCTAAAAATTATGGTGGAGGAAATGAATGATATCAATCCGGCTACAGTACAGATAGAACAAAAGGCGGCAGAATATCATGAAACCATCAGACACAATGTCGATAAAATAAGAGAAGCATATTCAAGACCGGAAGATGAAGCGAGAAGAAAGGAAGAGGTTGCTAAATATCTCGATTCAATCATCGAAAGTGTCAATAAAACACAAAAACACGTCGTCTCTTATCAAGAAAACGGAAAAATAATGAGAAAAGCAAAAGATTTGACAAGAGATTTGGGTGAAAGGATACACCTCAATCTTTCTCTAAATCGCCAAAAATCTCTAAGAGGCATCAGTGAAATAAAAAGTGCAATCAACGATTTTGATGTTGAAGGGACTCCTGTCAGCCGCAGACGTGACGTTGCGCCGGATAATAGGAGAGAAACTCCTCCGTTGGATAGAACAGCCGTCTTAGCGGCACTTTCACAAAGATTAAGGGTAAGATAATGAAGAAATTGAAAAATTTTTTGCGCTTTATTTTCATAAGCGTTCTGGTTTTAATTGTTTTTATTTATATTGGGCGATTTTTATTTAATGTAATCTGGGACTTTGATATTTTATCACAGTCTTCCTATCAAATGATTGCAGACTATTGGAATGGCGGTGGTGTATTCAACACATTCAGGGACTGCAGTCTTTGTGCAGCATTAATTGCTTTTCCGCTTATATGGCTATATTACAGTCGAAAATTGTATAAATACGGTCTAAAGAAATTTTTTACCACCCCGATTATAAAAACATACAGATATCTGACACGTCCCAAAAGCATGGAAGTTGAACATGTTGTTGTAAAAAACATGGGTACAAAGAGCAAAAGTTTAGAAGATATAATTGCTGACAAAATTAAAGAACAAAATAAAAATAGTCATAATTTTGCCACAAGAGATTTACGCCAACAAATTTCTGCAAAAATTGGGGAAAACGACAAACAATAAAGCACTTATTAACTAATATGTGCTTATAATCGAAAAAAATAAAGTCGGAGAATACTTTGAAACCACTGCTGATTATAATAAAAACACTGATAATAGGCTATCTATGGAGTATTATTTTCATAGATGGTATACGGGTGGTTTTATTAATAAATTGGCACTTTGACATTTTTTTAGGGGAACATTGGGAACTTTTGAATTATAAATGGAACAGTGGTGTTCCCATTAGTCGTTCCGAAATAGCCTTTTTCTTAATTGTTGTCAGCTCAATCCCGCTGTGGCTTGCAGGCTGGGTAGGGTTGTGCCTCATCAAGTGGGAACGTTTTGCAAAAAGAGTTTTATTAAGTCCGCTCTATTTGTTCAGAAAAATAAAACTTAAAAAGAAGCCTCCTGTTGTTATTAAAAAGAAATCAATAGCCGAAGAAACATCTGTTATAAAGAAAGTTCCGGCAGTAAAGAAAGTTGCCGTAAAGCGTCCTCCTCTACCATCAGCCACCTTAATGCAATCAAACATTAATAATAATTTAGGTAGTGCAGGCCGCGGAGCCTCTCCATATCAAGCGGCAAGCAAGAAAAATCCGGAAATGCCGACCAGCCACGCTTTATTTAATTTTGATGATGATGACTTTGATCTCGATTTTGACTTTGATAAGCCAGCTAAATCAACAGATATAGAAGATTCGATACCTTCAGCACTAGTTGTTGATGAGCCCAAGACCATCGAAACAAAACCTGTAAAAGTTTCGTCAAAACCGGCTGAACCTTCAAATTCATCAGCAAAATCGAATCCGCCAAAAGAATCCGCACCGAACAAAAATAAGCAAAACGAATCCAATCAGGCTCCGACTAAGGAATCACATACACCTGTTTTGGATATTATCAAACAGAAGGGATATGACGTCATTCCGTCTGCAATTATTAAAAATACAACCATTGACTATGTTGCGGTTTCCAAAAATCAGCTTATGCTTTGCTTAATTGATAAAGAAACAGGAGATTGGTTGGCAGACGAAGAAAAATTCAATGATGAAGAGCCTCTATGGTTCTCCGAGAGTAGCCACCGCATTTCACCGGTACGAAAGATTGATATAGCTCGAGATATCCTAAAAACAAAATTAACCTTAGCGGATTTAAACTTCGAACTGGTATCCTATGTCATCATACAGTCTGGTAACATTATTAATGCAGAAGATATGTTTGAGATATGGAATGGCATGAACATAAAAGTTACAAGAATAAATCGAGGTTCTCCAAAAGAAATTCGTCTGTTTTCCAAAGAGTTGGATAATTGTGAAGAAAAAACAGATAAAGGTACTTTTGAGAAACTTAAAAAACTTATTCGTAGTTTGGCATAAAAACAAATTATTTTATAGAGGGAAAAAATGGCAAAAGAAAGAGGAAGAGAGTGGGAAGAATATGACAACGCCGTTCGCTGGATGGCGACAACTTTTCTCATCTCGATAGTTGTATCAATAATAATGATATATTTATCACAACCGTTGGCATTTTTAGTAAGCAAAGGTGTGTCAAAGGAAAATGTTAATATTGCGATAAAGTTCCTAAAGAAATGTGCTATGGATCCCGGATTCCTGTATGACAGATACATGCGTTGGTTTCAAAGGGCTATGCATTATCGTGGGGAATTCAGAGTAGGATTTTGGTTGCCGATTTTGCCGTTTATTCTGTTTCCCGTTATATTAGCTATCGGTGGAATAAAATGCCCATATAAATTTCAATCAAATGTACATGGTTCCGCCCATATCGCCACATTACGTGATATTGAAAGAATGCCGTTACTTGGTTTTGATGGTTTCTGCATGGTTGTCGGCAAATTTCAAGGCAGAATGCTAAAATTAAAAGAAACATTATCAACCTTATGCTGTGCTCCTCCGGGAACTGGTAAAACAGCCGGTGTCGTTATTCCGACAATTTTTAATTCCGATGGTATGAGTATCATCGTAAATGACCCTAAACCGGAATTGTGCTTTAGTACCACAGGTGCCAGAAATAAAGTTGGTCCGGTATTTGTTATTAACTGGGGTAAAGAAGATAACGCAGAAACCGGTGAATATTATCCGAGCTGGAACCCTTTGTCGCCAGGCACATTACCGGCGCCAGGTCCGGAACGTGATTTGTACGTTGACTCAATGTGTAATACTTTGGTTGAAGACCCGAAAGGTGGTGCAGACCCGCACTGGTCTAAAACCGGTCGAAGCGCACTATGCGGTTTCATCCACTTCATTTCTTCAAAATGCGAACGAGCTCTGGCAAACGAACGATTCATTCAAAAAATCTATGAGGGTACTTTGAATGAAAAAGATAAAGAAGAATTGACAAGATTATATAGTGAGATGAATTCTGGTGCTCTGCGTGCAAATGCGGCCAAAGCAATAGCCGATTTACAGAGTGGCAATTTAACCATAGAAAATTACTTGCCTGTCGGCACATGGAACTTGTTACCTGAAAAATGGATTAACCATGAACCTTGTATGGCGATGATTTTGGAATGGATTACATCTTCACAAATCGAACAAGCTAACGAAATTAAACGTCGTTTGGAAGAAGGTGACCAAATGGCTGCCATGGCTGACCCGATGCGTGATTTGTTAGATGCTGCCGTAGAAGAAGCAAACAATTATGGCTACTCGCGTCGTTGTGTAACAGAATTGAGTGCCTTAAGTGCAATGCCGGATAAGGAACGTGGTTCTGTTCTGTCAACCGGCTTAACCGGTATCGGTATCTTCAAAAACTCAGCTGTTGTTGCCAGAACAAGTTTTTCGGATATCTACTTCAGAGATTTGCGCGGCATGAAAGACCCTGTTACCGGTGAATGGAAACCTATTTCGGTATATTTGTCCGTTAACCAAACAGACGCTCAAGCCTTAAACCCGATTAGTGCAACTTTCGTGGATTTAATGAGTGCATACTTAATTTCAAATCCGCCGAATTCTGTACATAAAACCGATGGTAAGATGGGGCCGTTCCCGACCTTGTTCGTGCTCGACGAGTTTCCGCAAATGCCAAAACTAAAAGCGGTTATTGATGGACCGGCGGTTGGACGTGGCCAAAAAGTGTCATATTTGCTTATTGGACAAGATTTAGGCCAAATTTCCGGTAAATATGGTAAAGATGACCTGGAAACAGTTATTTCTACCACCGCCTGCAAAGTTATTTTATCACAAAATAACGAGCAAACAGCCCAACGTTTCTCCAAGATGATTGGTAATAAGACTGTGCAAACCACGTCATATTCCAAGCAGGAAGGTGGTATCAGTAATAAAGAGTTCAATCCATTTTCAAGGAACGTAAGCTATCAATTACAAGGTGTTTCTGCAATTAGTGCAAACGAGTTATTAAGTTTGCCGATGTTAAAGCAAGTTGTATTGATGCAAGGTTCTATTGAAACTCCGATTATGGCAGATGCTCCCCGTTTTTATTTGGATAAAAAGATGCTGGCTCAATCAAAGATTCCGCACGCACCTTGGGTTCCGGATTGGATTGTGGCACAGCGTATGGATGAAAATGAAGATATTTTATCCAAATTGGGCATAGATTATGACCCGAATGCAGAAGAAGAGGGTGAATTTGAGGAAGACGAAGTTTAAACCTCAGGTGCAAGAGATTAGAACCTTTTCTCTATTATCAGCCTTAAAGAGCAGTATAAGATTTATACGGCTCTTTAAGCGCGCTTTCATTCTCTGGAGTTTAGCCAATTTCATTTTATTATATAGTTTCAGATTTATTCCCAACGGATGGACCAATTCATTAAGCATCTTATGGTTAGTAACATATTATGTTTTTTGGTGCGTCTTTATCAGATATATTCAGCAACACCAACCATATTTTTCATTAATAAGAATATTCAATGGATTGATACCCACCAGTAAGATAATGTTCATAAACATCAGTATCTTTGTTTTTCTAAAAATACTGCCATATATTCCGTTTTTTATGGGGTTTAGAGAAAAGTATTTAGAATATTTTGAAAGCTATATGAAGATAATAGAAAATCCAAATTCACTTGTCAGTACAACACTATTTTACGTTTTTATGTTGCTAATATCACCCTACACAATAAGTCGTCCGTTGTTGGCCTATATTTCTGCAATAATAGGTAAAACCCGATCCATAATGGATGCATATAAAAGAACGCAAGGCAACTATTGGGAATTCGTTTTATTCGGCTTTATGATGAGCTCTTTGTGCATACTATTCTATTATATTGATACGATTTACAAAATAGACACGGTAATATATTTAATGTCCGTACTGCCAATATACTTTAATGTTGTATTTTTGAACATATATAAAGTTTTCTACAAACGTAAAGCCAAGATTAAGCAATAAGGCTAATGAATTCTTCTTCGGAAATAACTTTAACACCGAGCTCTTGAGCCTTAGAAAGTTTAGAACCGGCGCTTTCTCCGGCAACCACCAAATCTGTATGAGCAGAAACAGATCCTGCAACTTTTGCTCCCAAAGAAAGAGCCTTACTTTTAGCTTCACTGCGAGTAAGAGATGTTAATGTACCGGTAAAAACGATTGTTTTACCAAACAGCGGAGAATCCCCGGCTACCACATCATCAAAATCTTCAATTTTAATCATGGTAAGTAATTTATTGATAACTTCGATATTATGTTTTTCCTTAAAAAACTCAACAATATCATTAGCCATCGCCGGTCCGATACCATCAATGCTGATTAAAAGTTGCAAATCAAGGTCAATCATTGCCTGCATAAAGGTATTAAAATTGTGGTAATACTTAGCAATAAGATAAGCCGTTGCCGTACCCACCTGACGAATACCGAGTGCATAAATAAATTTTTGCAGAGTGATACTCCGGCTCTTTTTTATAGCTTCAAAAAGGTTAGAAACGGATTTTCTGCCCCAACCTTCACGATTTTCCAGATTAAGGGATGGTTCAAAAGAAAACAAATCAGCCGGTCGATTGCGTTCTTCCAAGGTAAATATATCAAAAGGCGTTTTAATAATTCCTTCTTTATAAAAATCCTCAATAACCTTATCGCCCAATCCTTCAATATTAAAAGCCTCGCGAGAAACAAAGTGCTTTAAGCGTTCCACCGCCTGAGCCGGACAAGAAAGCCCGCCGGTACAACGTCTGACCGCCTCATCTTCTTCTCTTATGGCATGAGCGCCGCACTCCGGACATGTCGTCGGAAATTGAAACTCCGATAAAGGACCAACTCTTTTCTCAAAAAGCACTTCAACAACCTGCGGAATAACATCTCCGGCGCGTTGAATAACTACCATATCACCAACACGAATATCTTTGCGTTTGATTTCATCTTCATTATGTAACGTCGCGTGTGAAACAATCACTCCACCTACATTTACAGGTTCTAAGTCTGCAACCGGGGTCAATGCACCGGTACGACCGACTTGAACACGAATATTATTCAAACGGGTAATGGCACGCTCTGCTGGAAATTTATGCGCAATTGCCCAACGTGGTGTGCGCGTTAAAAAGCCAAGCCTTTTCTGTAATTCCAAATCATTAACTTTATAAACAATACCATCGATATCGTAGGGCAAATCAGCACGATTTTCCATCAGAGAACGAAAGCTTTCCATTAACTCACTTTCATTATGACAAACTTTGTTGTACGGGTTAACCGGAAAGCCCCACTTTTTTACATAGTTCAAAAATTCAACCTGGCTCTTCCATAAAACATCAGAAACCTCTCCCCAGGTATAGACGATAAAGCTCAAATTACGTTTTCCCGTAATTCTAGCATCAAGCTGGCGCAAAGAACCGGCAGCAGCGTTACGCGGATTAGCAAAGGTTTTCTTATGCTCTTGTTCATTTTGGCTGTTGAGAGCTAAAAAATCGGCTTTAGACATAAAGACTTCACCACGTACTTCTAATCTTTGCGGCACATCTTTATCGTCCAAAAATAAAGGAAAACCTTTAATTTCTTTCAAATTTTCGGTGATATCTTCACCAATACGACCGTCACCACGGGTAGAACCTCTCACAAACACCCCATTTTCATAAAGTGCGGAAAAAGAAAGTCCGTCCATCTTTGGCTCGGACGTAAAAACAATATCATCACTGCTATTTAGGAAACGCTTAATGCTCATAATAAAATCGGCAACTTCTGCCTCACTGAAAATATCTGCAAGCGAAAGCATCGGCACAGCCAGTTCTATTTTCTTGAATTCGCTTTTAATCTTTGCACCGATCCTCAAAGACGGACTATCCGGCCGAACAAGGTGTGGAAATTTAGCTTCAATTGCCTGATTTAAGTGCCGAAGCTTATCATATTGAGCATCATCAAGGTAAGGCTCATCATTTTGATAATAAGCAATATCTGCCTTTTCAATTTCTTTTGCCAACCATTCGAGCTTTTGTTTTGCTTCTTCGTCTGTTAAATTTTTAATATCAAGCATAGCTATCTCCCAAATTTGCATAGATTATACAAAATAAGATGGCAACTTACCATAAAAAAAGCAGTAATACTCTCAACTTTATGATAAATTTTCGCACGATTTGATAAAGATTTTTGTTGCGAAGTATAATATTTTTATTATTATACTCCTCGTAATTTAATTTTTTATTGGAGGTAACCATAGCTACAGAAAATACAAATGCGCCAGTACGCGAAGCAGACGGACCACGCATAAACCAAGATATAAAAGCCAAAGAAGTTCGTTTAATCAATTATAATGGAGAAAATTTAGGCATCGTTTCAATAAAAGAAGCCTTGCATATTGCCGAAGAGGTTGGTCTGGATTTGATAGAAATTTCTCCGCAAGTTAATCCGCCGGTGTGCAAAGTATTAGACTATGGTAAGTATAAGTACGAATTACAAAAAAAGAAGAATGAAGCTAAGAAAAACCAAAAGGTTGTCAATATTAAAGAGTTAAAACTCCGCCCGATGATTGATACCCACGACTATGAAGTCAAGCTCAAGCAAGCAAAGAAGTTTTTAGCCCAAGGTGATAAAGTTAAGTTCACCATGCGTTACAAAGGCCGTGAATTGAGCGCTAACGACATGGGGAAAGAGGTATTAAACAAGCTGCTGGAAGATTTAGAGGGTTTGTGCAAAGTGGATGCCGAGCCGAAATTAGAAGGCAAACAAATGTCCATGATGATTTCTCCGGCATAGAACCTCAAATAGCCAATCAAAAGCCCTTACCCAAAGTAAGGGTTTTTTTGTTGCAAAATCCTCATAAAAATGCTACAATATTTTGTATGGAGAACAAAGATGAGTACTAAAACTTGGTTATTAAGCGCAACAATGTTAATGGCACCGGCAGACGAGGTCGCGTCAGCACCGGTTGAATATACGCCGGAAGTTCGCACTGAAGTTTCAACAGAAATGCGAAAGGATGCCGCTGCTTCAGAAAAAACGTATACCGATTTTACCGCCGCCCAACAACAAGTGTCCCAAAATACCGGCAGAGAAGACACGGCAACTGCCTTAAAAAATCAATCACGAAACGCCCAAGAAATTGTATCCGCCATAACTCCTCGCACCGATGTTTCCTTCATCAATCAAGATCCGAACAAATACAATGTGTTAGGGGATTACGTTCACAATGCTAACGTTATTCGTGTTGAGCTGAACGAAAAAGTCACATCAAAAACTTATTGGCAAAACGGTAACAGCAGCACCACCGTCGCAAAAGTATCAGCAGAAGACAAAAAAGAAGGAGCCTACTACACCGATAAAGAAATTCCAAAAGATAAATTATTAACTCTATTACACGAACACCATCATCAATATTGCCATAATAAGACCACCACAACAGAAGATGGCAAAGAAATCCGGGTATCGGATTTACCGATGAGTATGCAACAGGCATACAAAGTAGAACAAGCCGATGAAATCGGTTCCAACATAGCCTCATGTTTAGGTTTAAGACAAATGTACATAGAGGCAAAAACAGAATACAAACAATCAAAAGAAGATGCTTTAAACCAACTTCCTAAAAATAAGAAATACAGAGAATTAAGAGCCACAATAGAAAAAGAAGCAGCCTACACCGTAGAATCCGGAAAAGTCAAATTTAAGGATAAAAAAGGAAAAGATATCGAGGTAGATATTTCTGAATTAGGTCCGGAAACGGAAGCCAAACTCAAAGATAATCGCCAAAAACAAGTAGAATGTGACCATGCTTTGGATAATGGCAGAGATAAAATGTTTAGTGACTACACCGAAAGCGTAAAAAACGGGAGCATAAATCCTCTTGATTCTAAGGATTTTGAAAAAGAAATGGCCTTGATAGGTTCCTCTGTTGCAAAGAATTGGCAAAAAGAATATTCCGGAGAAATGAGTAATTATAAATTTCAATGCCAAGAAGCTGCAATAGATTATCTTAAAGACCATGATATTAAAGATGTTAAGCCGAACGAAAAAAATTATGATGAGGCACTGTCAGCCAAGTTGACGGTCGGCGGCTACGATTTTTCCAAACACGTTAAAGATCAATTAAAGTGCAATGACGGCGTTATTGTCGCAGCAGATAATCGTTTAGCAAACGGTTCCACAAAATCAAACGCGCTTAAATACGATGAAAATAATTCGGCATATGTATCATACGGAAAGGTTGAACAAACAAAAACTAATGCAAAAACCGGTAAAGAAACAAAGGATTTCGCCAATCATCCCAATGAAAATGAGAGCTACGCTTTTTATCTGACCAAAAATTCCAAAGTCGGCGATAAAATTGAGGATGTTAAACTGCAAGTTAGTGAAGAAACCCGTAAATATTTTGAAAGAAATCCTAATGAAGAATTAGAGAAAGTTTATGCCAAACTTGAAAAAGGTATAACAGCACCGGTTAAGTGGAACGATAAAGATTCAAAAGATTATAACAAGGCAATATCGGAATTGCGCAAAGGTATAAAGGATTATTCAGACGAAGATAAGCAAAAAATAGAACAAAAAATACAAGAACTCGGTTTAGATAAAAAGAAACCGGGCGAAACACTAACCGAAGAAGAATTAGCTAAATATACCAAGTTATGTAAGACCATCAGAGATGTTAATTACAATTACGATACCTCATCCGCCGGCCAAGCCACTTTTGATTTAGAGCAATTATATCAAAAGAAACAAAAAGAAAGTGTTCCGGTGTTGTGTGAATACTGCCAATATATAGAAAAGAAGGCCAAAGAGAGTTACAGTTATAAAATCGCGGATAACCCACAGGCAGACGCAGATTACTTCTATCCTGATCCTGTAAAATTAAAAGAAGCCATAGTAAATGAACTCAGCGGCGAGGGTGAAAAATCTTATGAAAATCCGCGCATAAAAACCGAACCCGGTAAAGAATATAAAGGCACCAAAGCCAGCACTGTAAATATGATGGACTTCAGCCAACCGTTCTTAACCGAACAACAAGCAGAGGAAAGAACAGCTGCCGCCAAAGCGCGCATAGCCGAAACAAAAAAGACTGCCGAACCGGAAAAAGAAGCCCCAAAACAGCAAAATGTGCCACAAACATACCTCGCCGGCAAAGGCGTCGAGAGATAAAATTAAAATTTTTTGTCAAAAAACTCTTGCATATTTGTCAAAATCCATGTATAAGCAACATAAATAGTTATTTTTATGTTTAATCAAATTTTTTATTATTTATTAGTATGAGAACACCTGTATTAGAGTACATCAAGCTTCTTGATAGAAGACCTGATGTAATTGCAAAACTTCTTCTCGATCACGTTAAAACGTACGATTTGAGAGATGAGGAAGAGCTCGGTATTGTAGAGCTTTGGCGCAATAATCCTCAACTGGCCGAGAGCTTATTTTCCGCCTACTGTGAGCACGAATCCTTGGGAGATGCCGCTCTTTTAAAACTTTTGGAATTTTGGAAGAATGGATCAGACACCGCCGGTTGCTTTTTGCAAAAGTACAGCGCACAGTGGTCGCTTGGTTACAGGGTAGAAACGGAACTTATCAAGGGAGATTCTCTCAAATTTGGGGACTTCCTGTTGTCGTACAGCAAAAGGCACGATTTCTTCGAAGACACTCAGGTAGCACTTGTTGAACTTCTTCCAAACAGCTTGGCAATTGTGCTTTTAAAAGCTCAACGATCCTACGAAGAAAGTACACTGCTGAAGTTGTTGGACATCTGGCAGCAGTATCCTAATGAAGTCGCAGACATCATCAAGAACAAAAAGGCTTTGAAATGCATGTTTGAAGACAAAAAAGTTATGCTCAAATTGACAAACCTTCTGGAAACAATGCCCGAAGATTTCGGTGCAAAAGAGATTTTTGAGGAATACCTGCGTTACGATGACATTGGTTCCGCCTGCTATGTGGAAGTTCCTCTGGCCCTTTTGGACTACATCGAAAAAGGCCTCGAAAAAGTTTCCGCTGTCGCAAAAGATCTCATGGTTTTATATACAAAACGTCTTCCCGTCTATGATAAACGTTTTGAGCAAAAACTCATGAAGCTTTTCAAGGCAGATCCCGCCGTCATGTACAACATCGTTCTCCAGGCGCTTCAGCGTTCGCATTCAGAGTACATTGGAAAAGAACTTGTCGATTTATGGCAGGCCGGCTCAAAGGAAGCATACAATTTGCTTACCGCCACAAAATTGGACTCAAAGTCTGTCGCCTCAAAGATTTTCAATCTCTGGCGTCAGGGAGTTCCCGATGCGTACGAGCTTTTGGTTGCACAAGGTAATAATCTCTTCCTTGAGGATAAGGAGCAGATAGAGCTGGCAGAGCTATTAGGTCAAGGCTCAAAGGAGGCATATAAGCTCCTTTATGCACACACGCACTATCCTGGTCACAAGCTTTGTCCGGAGGCTCTGATGAAACTGGCTTTATGCAAAACACCTCACGCAGATGAAATCATAAAGCGAGCAACAAGGAGCTAATCTGAAAACACAAAAAAAGGCATTCGAAAGAATGCCTTTTTTGTATATCTGCAAACCAAAAAATTACCCGGCGTATTTCTTTGCCATAACAGACAACGGAATCGGTTTAATTTTATCGGCATGACCGGCCGCACCGAAAGCTGTATAACGAGCAATACATACTTTCTTCATTTCTTCAATTGCCGGTTTCAAATATTTACGAGGGTCAAATTCTTTCGGATTCTCAGCAAATACTTTACGGATAGCGCCGGTAATAGCCATACGGCAGTCTGTATCAACATTAACTTTACGAACACCGGCCTTAATACCGCGAACAATATCTTCTACCGGCACACCGAATGTCTGCGGAATAGCGCCACCATAAGCATTGATTAAATCTTGCAATTCTTGCGGAACAGAAGATGAACCATGCATAACCATGTGCGTATTCGGCAATTTAGCATGGATTTTCTCAATAACATCAATTGCCAAAATATCACCTGTCGGCTTACGTGTAAATTTATAAGCACCATGAGAAGTACCAACAGCCACTGCCAAAGCATCAATATTTGTTTCAGCAACGAACTTAGCCGCTTCATCTGGGTCAGTTACCAAGCGTTTTCTATCAATAACGCCTTCTGCACCATGACCATCTTCTTTATCGCCTTTACCTGTTTCCAAAGAACCGATAACACCAAGTTCAGCTTCAACTGAAGCACCAACAGCGTGAGCACGAGCCACAACTTCTTTGGTAACGCGAACATTATATTCAAAAGAAGAAGGAGTCTTACCGTCAGCTTCCAAAGAACCATCCATCATAACAGAAGAATAGCCGTTAACCAAAGCAGATTGGCAAACATCAACGGTTGCGCCATGGTCTTGGTGCAAACAAATCGGCAATTCCGGATACATTTCAATAGCAGCGGCAATCATATGACGAATCATCGGGTCGCCGGCAAATTTACGAGCACCGGTAGATGTTTGGATAATAACCGGAGCATTAACTTCGCGCGCAGCCTCACAAACAGCAATTACTTGCTCCATATCGTTAATATTAAAAGCCGGAACACCATAGTTGTTTTCGGCAGCATGGTCCAAAATTTGGCGCATAGAAACTAAAGGCATAATATTCTCCTTAAAAACTTTATTATAAATCTCATAGCAAATATATAGAGTTAGCCAAGATTTGCAAGCAATTTTTATAAAAACGGTGTAAGTTGTGCTTTAAAAACAAAAAACTCGCCCGAAGGCGAGTCTTTCAATCATTTCTATATAATTTTAAGCAACTTTTTCTTGTTGTTGTTTTGTAAATAAAATGACGTTATCGACAGTATTGATTTTTTGTAAGTCACATTTACCACTTGCGATGGTTTTATATTTATTCAAAACCAATCCGCCGCGAACGACTGGTTGCAGAGAACACTTACTGCGTGCAATACGCTTAGCATTAGCTTTTGCGAAAGCGTTCCTCTTAGTTTCATTATTACTAATTGTTGCCTTAATCATACTTTGTTCCTTTCTTATTATTGACATAATAAATGACAGGTATTTTCATTTTTGTCAATAATTATTTTGGAATTAACCTAAAAATGTTTCCTTTACTAGCTATAACATCAAAAACTTAAATTAAAGTAAAGAAAAATATAATTTTGTCCAAAGAATTTTAGCCAACAAAAAACGACCGCCCTTATAGGCAGTCGCTTTCTAGTTTCGTCAGGCTGTAAAATAGCCGAGTTCCACCGCTTTAATTTGCGCTTCGGAACAAAGCTCACCGGCTTTTAACAATGCAAAAGCAATCTCTTTTCCGCATTCAAAATCCAAAGCTTTTAGTTGTGCATCTTCATTACAGAGAGTGCCACGTTGTGCTTGCGCTAATAGAATTTCTTTCGCATTCGGCAACAGAGCGGCATCTTTTTGAATCTCTGGACTAAGATGACCGTTTTGGGCTTGTTCCAAAAGAATTTCATTTGCTTTTGGGAACAAAAGAGCCTCCTTTTGAAGCCCTAAATTTCCCTTTTTTGCCTCTGCCAACAAAATTTCTTCCGCATTAGAGAGCTTAAGGATTTTCTTTTCAGCATCATCATGGAGATAACCATTTTTAGCTTGCTCCAAGATGATCTCACCAGCATTCGGGAGCGAAAAAGCCGGCTTTTGAAGATGAAGATTTCCTTTTTTTGCTTGTGCTAAGAAAAACTCTTCGGCATTAGGCAATTTAAGAGCCTTCAGCTCAGCCTCATAAACAAGTTCACCGCGTTTTGCCTGCGTCATCAGCATTTCCAGGCCGTCAGGACGGTCAAAAAGTCTCACTTGCACATAAGTGTAAAGCGCTCCGTTTTCTGCTTGCTCTCTTAGAATTTCCATTCCGCCGTCATTAGGCAGTTTATAAAGAGAAATCTGCACTTTGTTGCAAAGCCAACCGTTTTTGGCTTGCTCTAACAAAAGCTCCTTCCATTGTGGCATGGAATTTTTAAGCAGCCTGATTTGCTGCTCATCAGTTAATTTTACTAACATAATGATAATATTATTAAATAGTTACACATATTCTTATAGGAAAACACCCGCAATGTATCACAATTTAGAGAAAAAGCAAGTAAAATTTTGTCCAAAGAACTTTAGCCAATAAAAAAGCCGCCATCTTTGGCGACTTATTAATTAGTGGTGGGATATACCATGCAATATGCGGACTGACTATCATACTCCTCATCATCCCTCGAGCGACCAATGGGAGCGAGATAAGGAATCTTCAAATTATCCTCTCTTACTTTCCTTTGCTTGCGCCATCATCTCATAAAAAGCATAGCTAGTCTTACTGCGTGCCTTTCCTCTAACTTCTTCCTTGTGTTGTTTAATAGCCCCTTCTTTAATCATCTTTTTGACTTCATCAAAATTTTTGACAAACCATTCCTCGCGACAAAATTCCTTAAAATTACTACTTGTTTCAACTTTATTTAGATAATCTTGATAACCTTTTCCCTCATTGTCTCTTATACTATAATCAAGTTCTTTAACATAATTTTCTAAGATAAAATGAGCTCTTCTCGTTTTAAAAGACGTACACGGCTCGTTTTCCGTAGTTAAATCAGACAAAAGCATCATCAGAACCGTTTGTCCGGCATTATTTTGTAAGTTAATATCCAACTCCGGATGTTCTCCCATCCATCCCTCAAAACTGTAAGAAAGATTTCTAGCACGGATAAACATATCTTTTTCATTATACGTCATTTCCATATTATCGCATTTAACGTCTTTTACTTCTGCTTTACGATCATAGTGGCAACCTATAAAAGTACCAACAGCCAATAAAGGCGTACCGATAAATATCCATTTAGCGCTAGGTCCTTCACCGTCATACCCGACATTTTGATAACAACTTGAAGACCCTCTTCCTGAACGTCTAACGGCCCTGCCCGTAATTAAGGTATTTGCTTGAATATTAACCATCTTCCCTCTCCATATGATTATCTACATACAAAATCATACCACAAAAAAGGGTATCATTCAACACTTTTCGGCATCAGAATCATCAAAACATAATGCATTACAAACAAAAAAAAGCCGCCTTTTCAGACGACTTATTAATTAGTGGCGGAGTGTACAGGACTCGAACCTGTGCATCCCTATTCAGGATGACGGATTAGCAATCCGCTGCATTACCGCTCTGCCAACACTCCGTAACTGAATGCTTTTTATAGTAAGTTTTTTCTAAGTTTGGTTTTGTGCTCGGCGGATTTTTGGGATGGTTTTAGAGTGAAAATTTATAGCTTTTGATGTTTGCTGTGGCGGTTTGAAACCTCTGCTAAAGCGTATTGGTTCCATTATTTCTGCTTTTGGGGTTTGTTTCTGTTTTTAGTAAGGATTTTTTGAAGAATATTGTGCGTGTTTTTGCAGATTGTTTATTATTAATTTTTACATCACATTTTTTATCCGGGGATTTTTCTCCAAAAGGTAAAAAAACAACTAATAGTGTTCGTTTTGTGTTTGAGTATTTGATAAAGCAACGGTTCTAGACGCAGATTTCTTTGTTGTTTTGGATTGAGTTTGTTTTTTTGCGGTTACTCTTTGATTAAACTTTTCGGTTTTTACTTTTGATTGTGCATCAAGGAAGGCTTGTTCGGTTTTGACAGAGGTACTTTTTTGCTTCAGGCGTTCTTGTTGTTGTTGTAAAAACGGGGCTGTCATATCATAAATTTCTTCATATAAAACTGGCGATACGCGATGTTGCGGAGACCATTGTTTGTACTGTGGGGTGCCGGTGTTTTTGTTATCAGTCAGTATTTTTTTGCGATTTTTTGAGGAAAAGAATTTAGTCAAAGTGTCCCATTTTTCGGTTACCCATGTGCTGGTTGCTTCTGTTTTTTGTTCTGCCCAAGTTTTTAGCTCTTTAGCTTTTTTAATAACAGTATTTTTTGTTTTGTTGCAGGTGGCAATGGTTTTGTTTTTTACTCTGGAGAGAATCGGTGTTGATTGAATTGCATCAATCTTTTTTGCTTGAGTGGAGGAAAAGTTGTTTTCTACAGTTTGTTCTTTACCATATTGTTTTTGCAATTCTGATCGGAGGTTTATGCCGTTTACAGTATAAATCTTGTCTAGTTCTTGCTGATAAGCAATATCATTGGCTTTGGGCAGAAAAACAGCATCTTTATAAGCATTAGCGATTTCTGTTTCCAAATATTGCTCAGCTTTTTGCCATTTCTCTTGTAGAGAGTATTTTAAATCTATCTTGAATAATTCAAATTGGTATTTTGCTTCTATAGCATTACAACCCGAATAAACGCCTTCTTGGACTAAAGAGGGTTTACGGATTAATACATTTTCCATAAACATTTTGTGTTTAGCCAAACGTAGTTGTTGCTCCATGCTTAAGTTGGGGTTAGGTGTTATTTTCGGAACCGCGAGATAATCTTGGTCACTTTTTTCTTGTAAATCTAAGTCAGTGTCCACTTTCTTGCCGGCTTGAATTTTTTGTTCTGCTACGTCAAGCAGCGATAGATCTATACCAGGTTTACTTACATAAGAAGAAAAATCAGTACCAAGATGGGTAAACATCTTTTTGAGGCTTTTCTGGTAATTTTTATCGGCTTCACCTGTTTGTACGGCAGACTTTATTTTATCTTCACTCTTCACTTTTATGTAGTCTCTTATATCATATAAAGAAATGTCGGAATGTTTAGCGGTTTCTTTTTGTATTAACGCTCCTAAAAAATGTTGTTCCTCTTTAGGGATGACTAAGCGTTGAGGGTGAATCTTTCCTTCATTGGCAGCTTTTAGCCATGTCTCGGCAAAAGTATTTTTAATATCTAAATCTTTCATTAGTGTGGCGCGTTCTTTATCTGTTTCGCATTTTAACCATTTTTTGCGGATAAACATAGCGAATTCCAAGTCTGATGCAATGTAAGATAATGCTTGTAATTCAGCTCTTTGTGCAAGTGATACAGTTTGATAGCGATAATATTCACTGACAAAGCCAAGACCATTATCGGCATTTTCTGACGGGGTGATGCATTTTTTTATTTCATCATGTGGTTCATTGGCGGTTAGCAATTTATCTGCTTTGGGGATGTTCTTGTTGATACAAGGAATATCATTTACATATTGTGAGAAATCTATGCCGCCGATTGTGTAAGCTGATTTTCTGGCTGTGGCATAATTTTTAGGGTTATCTTTTAACTCCTCATAATCGTGTCGGTAAAAATACAAAAGCGTCTCGTCGCAGATTTGATGCTTATCATAATAGTCGGCAAAATTTTCCATCCAAAAGGTTTGAGTTTCTACGGCAATAAATTTCATTTCTTTTTCAAATTCTGCTATATTTGGTGTAAAAGGATTGAGCTTTCCTTTTTTTAGTGCATTGGTGTAATAATAGAATTTTCGAGCATCCGAGCGCTCAAGAATTTTTTTACGATCTTCAGATGTCGGTGCGTTAATGTATTCTTGTCTGATGTGTAAGAGTTCAGCCATGGTAGCGGATATCTCATCATGCATATTAATTTTATAATGCTGCTCCAAGCTCATTGGCAGACTACCTATGCCGGCAGCTTGATTATCTCGGTGTTTTTGTTCATGGGCTTTGGTTGATTTAGATTTTTCCAAAGGACTATTTTCATTTAGAGTGTGATTCACAGTAATGGTATTGTTTCTTGGGGTAAAATAAGCAATAGTGCTGTTGAGGGATTCCTGTTTTAGCGTATCAACTTGATAGTCTATTTTACGTGTTGGTGTCGGAATAACATCAGATATCTGTCTTTTAAGTGCTTCTTTGGTTTCCTTTTTATCAACCATAATTAAATTCTCCATAAAAACAATTCAATTATATAATTTTTTGAAGTATGTGTCAAGAAAATCTGTTTTATCGGTTACGACAAATTTAAATCCGAACAGTTAAGCTAAGAAAAATACGTTAAAACAAAGAGAAAGATTTATCGAGATAAGATACGAATATTTTATCGGAAATAGTAATTTTTAGAGATATTTTCTTATAGGCAGACGGATAGTCAGATTGTCAGGGAATTTGGTAAATTTTACCATTATAAGAAAAAGTCCAATCATTATTTAAGATACGCTCAGTAACGATACAACAAACATCATCAATAGATTTAACATAACAGGCAGAGGTTACAGCGCCACTGTCAAGGCGTATCAAAGAAAGATAATTAATGATATAAGCATGGGGAAATAGATTTTCCAAAACTATCAGAAAATGGCATTGAATTAGAACCGATAAAGTAAAGTCATTATTACCTTAGCTACTGAAAAATCCCCATGTCCAAGTATACCCTACGTAAGATGCGTTTTTAGCCTATGAAGGGCAACTTATTAATCCCTAAAAGGGGAACAACAGCAAATAAAAGCTGAGCGTATACGAACAGAGAAATATGCAAAGGTAAAAATTATTAACTTATTAATTTTACGCTATTGATAACCTAAATGGTCCGTATAACCACCAGCGATTCGCCTTTTTGAGAAACTGCTCTACGGACTAACATAACTGCTTGTAAATAAAATAAAAAGCCGCCTTTTCTGGCGACTTTTTAATTAGTGGCGGAGTGTACAGGACTCGAACCTGTGCATCCCTATTCAGGATGACGGATTAGCAATCCGCTGCATTACCGCTCTGCCAACACTCCGTAACTGAATGCTTTTTATAGTAAGTTTTTTCTGTTGTCAATCTTTTTTTTAAATTTCACCTAAAATTATTGTTTAATGCTTGCTTTTTTG